>Ga0105103_10000158_pt1 | contig 36272 bp, 33 predicted proteins | sample PPLLaktember2015_2_FD_79107 | JGI IMG/M metagenome (GOLD analysis project Ga0105103, IMG submission 79107) | Freshwater sediment microbial communities from Prairie Pothole Lake near Jamestown, North Dakota, USA - PPLs Lake P7 Core (6) Depth... | ecosystem: Environmental > Aquatic > Freshwater >...
AGAATTTCCATGATTACCTTGCCCACGCCTTTCTCAACCATGTTGAGCTTTTTCGCAATGCCAAAGGACAGGTCCACGTCGCGACCGTCGATAAAGGGGCCTCGGTCCGTCACGACGGCCCGGACGACCTGACCCGTATCGGGATTCGTCAGCTCAACCTTTGTGCCGAGCGGTAGCGTACGATGGGCAATGGTGTTGGCGTACATGTTATAGATCTTGCCGTTTGCCATGGGTCTGCCGTGATACTCTTTTCCGTACCAGCTTGCGACCACCTCCGAGCGTTCGGCAATCTCAGGAGCTGCGGTTTCCGCGCTGTCCGGTATCCGGACACGGATCTTCTGCCCCGGGTTGATGCGGTCGGGATTCGCAATGTTGTTCGTTCTGGCGATTTCCTCTACGCTCGTTCCGAAGGCATTTCTGGCAAGCCCCCACAGCGTGTCGCCCTTCTTCACGGTGTATTCCGTCCATCGTTCCTGCGTTTTCTCGCTTTCGGCGCCCTTCGCGGCGACTTTGGCAGCCGATTGCTGTTCCTCGAGTACCGACTGGAAGGATCCGGGACCCTTGACAACGGATCCGGCCTTGATGATCCATTTACCCGTTTTCGCGGATTGGCCGACGGCGTCGGGGTTTACTTTTCGGAATTCATCCCAGGTCACACCCAGCGCCTTGGTGACACGGTCAATCGTATCCCCTCTCTGAATCTTATAGGTGTTCACGCATTCCTCCGTGATGGTCGAAAACGATTGCACGCGCCTTCCCGCAGCTTGCTGCGGGATAAGCGAGCATAATGACAGATAAACCCCATCCCTGAGTTTCTAAATTTCTCGCACCCAGGTGCGGGAAATTTTAATTTGATTATAGAAGGGTCAATCAGGTTTTTCTAATTCATGAGCAGGATTCGTGCCATCGGCATGGGTTTCCAATCAGATCATGACCCGTCAAACGGGAATCGCAGATGGAACTTGACGGCCTTCGCCGGAGATGTAAAATATTCGGTAACCTGGAAAGGGGGGATGAACGGTGCCTACCTATGAATTCCGTTGTGAGGACTGCAGGCGAGAATTCACTCTTGTCATGAGCATGGCGGAGCGCGACAAGGGTAAAATCAGCTGCCCCGCCTGCAAAAAAAGGAACGTGAAACAGCTGATATCCACGTTCCAGACCAAGACGAGCAAGAAGAGCTAGGCGGCAGCCAGGGCTCTTCCCTAACGCATCGCCTTGTTTTCACAGAGATAATCAGCAGCCAGGAGCAAGGCAAGGGCCGTCTTGCTGTCGACGATCCGTCCGTCCCGGATCATCCGCAGTGCGTCGGGAAGCGGGTACGTCATGGTCTCGATGAACTCGTCCTCGTCAGGCGGCAACGGCGCCCGGATGAGATCAAAGGCCAGGAAAAAGTGCATGAACTCGTCCGCGTATCCGGGGACGAGATACCCTCCGAAAAGCTTGACCAGGCGCCCGGCCCTGTAGCCCGTTTCCTCGGCCAGCTCCCTCTGTACGCATTCCTCCGGGGATTCATCCCCCTTGTCCATGGTGCCTGCCGGGATCTCGAGAAGCGATTCCCCCACAGCATGGCGGTGCTGGCGGATCAGCACGATCTGGCCGTCGCCTATGTACGGGACAACGCCGATGGTGGGCCGGTGCTCGACGCGGCTTCTCCGGATGACCCTGCCATTCGGAAGCTCGATCTCATCCTCGAACAGATTGAAAACAGGACCCTTGTAGAGCAGCTTCGATTTTCCGTTTCCAGTTTTTCTGTCACTCATCACCCGTCGCCTCACTTCCTGACGACGAGGATCGGAACCCGTGACTCGCCGTGGAGCACTCCGAAGGTGACGCTGCCCATCACCGATCTGATCCCGCTCTTTCCGTGGGATCCCATGACCAGCAAATCGGCCTTCGACCGGCGGGCTTCCTTCAGGATCTCCTCAGCTGGATGTCCCGTTCGGATAACGATTTCGGGCTCGACGCCACTCTGCACACACAGCTTGGATGCGTCGGCAAGGTATGCACCAGCAACCTGCATCAGGTAGTCTTCCACAGGCTCTGCAAGCCGGTTGGGGGAATCTTCTGCAAGCATCGCGTGCCCCATGTAGAGACGGTTGTCGATTACCCCGACGAGGGTGATTTTCGCTCCCATCTTTTTTGCCATCTCGATGGCAACCTTGAGCGCCCTGACAGACGTTTTTGAGCCATCCGTCGCCATCAGAATCTTTTTGATCATCTTTCACCTCTCTGTCCTTAACGTTCGTTTTTCTTCTTCAATCGAGTCGCTCGATAAAAGTGGCAGGTCACAGGTAGCAGGAAAGAACCTGTCAACTGTCACCTGTCAACTCCTCGTACAGCCTTCTGCCGATTTCCATTCCCCGGTCGATGAAATCGGGACCGTAATGCCGACCCGTCTTGCTGCGGAAGGTTTCCCGGATCCTTCCGACTCCCTCCATCCCCTTGAGGAACCGGCCGAGCACCGCAGAGAGGGGCACGTTGCGCCTCGACACCATGTCCCAGAGCATTTCGGAGAAGTTGTCGGGCCCCCAGCGGAATTTGTCGGCGTCGTAGAGTGCATCGGAAAGCAACTGCCAGTCGGGGTTATTCAAGGGCAGAACCGGCCGGAAGGCCTCATGATTCGTTATGGCATCGATAATCGCGGATCTCTCGCCTTCGCTGAGATCGAAGTCCAGGAGCAGCCGTCCCGCCTCCTCGGCCCCCTTCCTGGCGTGGTCTTTTTCCTCCCTCTTGATGTCGTGGAGGACACCGGCCACATGCGCCAGAGCGACAAGTCTGAAAACCCGATCAGGGGCGTCAGCCTGTTCACGCTCCACGAGGATGATCGCACCTGCATCGACGGCCACTTTCGTGATGTGGCTGAGCCCGTGACCCTTCCTGTCCGGGTCGGTTCCGAGGACGTTGATGGCCTGGACGACGAGGGGGTGATCCCTGAATGCACGGTCGGAGGTTTCCACCGCTCTTTTCTGCTCGCTGTAAAAGGAAGGCTCCCCCACTTCTCCGGTGATCCGCCGGGCAACCTCCTGCGCATGCCGGTATTGCTCTCTGAAATCCTCACTCTGCATTGTACGGATCCGGCTCCGCCATGTTTTTTCGGATTAGAATAGCATGGAAAAATGGTGAAAAACAGAAGAAATCAGGCGTGGGAGCCAATCAGGGGATCCTGACCAGTACGCGGACGAGCTTCTCCAGGTGACGCAGGGTACTGCACTCCATGACGAGGTCGCAGAGTCGCATGTAGCGCTTCATCTCCGAGTCGCCCGTTCCCCACATGGGAGGCGTTTCGGGGTTCAGCCAGATGAGACGGCGGCTGCGCTCGGCGATCTTCTGCAGCAGTTCGTCGGCCGGGTCGCCATAGTTGCTGCGGGCATCACCCAGGATGATGACCGTCGTCTTGCCCGTGACCGCATCGAGGTGCCTGTTCGTGAAATCCCAGAAGGCGCTCCCGTAATCAGTCCTTCCCATGTGAATGTCGAGCCCCTCACCGGTCCGCAGCCGTTCGACGGCCTCGGCAATGGGACAGGTTTCGAAGATGTGGCTGACCTCGAGAAGACTCGAGCAGAAGACGAAGGAGCGGACGCGGGCGATCACTTCGTTGAGGCCGTAGAGCATCAGCAGGCAGAACCGGACCACCGTCGACATGGAGCGGCTCACGTCGCAGAGGATCACCACATCCGGCCGGTTCATCCTCTTTTTCTTCCAGCGCGTCTCGAAGAGAAGGCCCCCGTGGTGCATGTTCGCCCGGAGGGTCTGCTTGAAATCGAGGGCACCCCGCTTCGCCCTGCGCCGCCTGCGGGAGAAGCGCTCATTCATCCGCTTTACGAGCTTGCGGATGAGGAAGTGCATGCGATCGTAGTGCCGCTCTTCCAGTTCCGTGAGCCTCACATCCCAGAGGTATCGCTCGATGATCCGCTCGGTGCTTTCCCGGGCAAAGATGTCGTACTGCTCCTCGACAAAGCGTCTCACCATGTCGATCAGGGCTTCCCTGCCCTGCTCGAGCTGCCGTGCAGCAGCCGAGTCGCCGGTGCTTCCCTCCCGGTAGAGATCGGCCACGAAACGGTCCAGCTGGTCCAGTTGCAGGGCCTGGAGAATCCGTGCCGTGAACATCCCCCTCTGTGTGACATAGCGGATGGATTGCAGATCCACGGACCGTGCTGCATCCCGGACGGCAAGCGCAACCCCGCCCAGGTCGCCCTCCATGATCATCCCCCCGATCGGCGGCATGTCCCCGGGTTGTTCTTCGTTGCCGTTCTCCGGGCCGGCCGCAAAGGGGGACGGCAGGGACTGAAAAGAAAAGAACCTCTCGAAACAGGCGTCGAAGATCTCCTTCTCGGTAGTAGACTTGGCAAGGGTTGCCGCCAGGCAGCTCTTGACGATCTGCCGGTCGCCGTACCCGGAGATCGCCAGGGCCTGTGCGGCGTCGATGCTCTCCGAGACCGACACGGGCACACCTGCCCCGCGCAGGGAGACGATGAAATTGTTCAACACGCGATCCATCAGGCCGTTTCCTTCAGGGCCTTGTCGACGAGCAGAAAGAGCTTTTCGTCAACGGCCCGGATGTCCTCCTCGAACTTGAGGAAGGTATTGAGGGTCTTCCGGGTCAGGTCCCGGTCGAGTCCCTCGGCGTGCAGCAGGATCAGGGCCCGGGCCCAGTCGATGGTCTCACTGATGGAGGGCACTTTCTTGAGCTCGAGCTTTCTCACCTCGTGGATGAACATCACCAGCTGCCTCTGCAGGAGATCGGGGATATGGGGCACGTGGTGGCGGACGATCTCCCGCTCGAGATCGGGAGCGGGGAACGGGATGAAGAGGTGCAGGCATCGCCTCTTCAGCGCCTCGCTGAGTTCGCGGGTGCTGTTGCTGGTGAGGAATACATAGGGCTTCTTCCGCGCCTTCACGGTGCCGATCTCGGGGATCGACACCTGGAAATCGGAGAGGATCTCCAGCAGAAAGGCTTCGAACTCCTCGTCGGCCTTGTCCACCTCATCGATGAGGAGCACGGCGCCCCGTTCCTCCTGAAGCGCCTTGAGGAGCGGCCTCGGCTCGAGGAACTGGGGGGAGAAGAAGATGTCCTCATAGCGGTGCAGCGTCCGGATCGACTCGCCCAGGTCGCTCTCCTTATCGATGACCTGATCGAGTTTGTCCCGCAGCAGCTGGGAGTAGAGGAGCTGCTTTCCGTACTTCCACTCGTAGAGCGCCTTCGACTCGTCGAGCCCCTCGTAGCACTGCAGCCGGATGAGCGGCACGTCCATGAACAAGGCCGCCTTCTTCGCCAGCTCCGTCTTCCCCACACCGGCAGGCCCCTCGACGAGGACCGGCTTCTCCAGGTGAAAGGCCAGGTAGACCGTTGTCGCTATATCCGTGCTGCAGATGTAGCCGGTGCTCTTTAGGCCCTCGTCCACCTTGTCGACCGTTTCGAATTTCACGGATTGATCCGTCATGGTTTCTCCTTCCCGATCAGAAGTGTCTCTCCCCATTTGCGTTGACGGGCCCGTGATGCGTGCATCCCGAGACCGATGAGCCGGGCGATATCGTCCGCAGTCGCATCCGGACCGGCGGGCCCGGCGCCTGCGGGTTTTTCGATCATGCCCCTGAAAGATTCCTGCAGTGTCTTTGCGATGAGGTGAAAGGCAACGAGCCCCTGCTCCACGTCCATGCCCTGCTTTCCGCCGTCGAGATCCCTTGTGGCGACCCGCGCAACCTGCCTCGCCGTCTCCAGCAGGGCCGCAATTCCCCCGACGCGCTCCTTCAAGTCGTTTTCGATCTCCCCTTTGCGCTTCCACAGGCTGCTGCCCGCCTGCCTCAACTCCAGGTCCAGCCCCCCAAGGATGACCCCTGACAGCAGCACATCCTCAGCGACCCTGAACGGTTTCGAGAGATCTTCCCAGGCCCGGCCCCTTCGGCCCAGGACGGCGGTTTCGGGAACGGAGCACCCCTGAAGCCGAATCTCGCAGTGCGGCGACGGCCTCAGGTAGCCCAGGGCCGGCATTTCACGAACGGTAAGCCCGGGGTTTTCCCTCGGGACGAGAAACGCCGTAAAGCCCTTTCTCCCTCCCCGCTCTCCCGTCACGGCAAATACAATGAAGAGATCGGCCAGGGGTCCATTTGTGAGCCAAGCCTTTTCCCCATCGAGCACATAGGATCTTCCTTTTTTCACGGCCGTCGTTCGAATCCGCTTCGGGTCGCTTCCGGCCCCCGGCTCTGAGAAAGCGATGGAGACAGTCCTTTTCCCGGATGCCATCCCCGGCAGGACCCCCTTTTTCTGGGTTCCGTTGCCGAAGCCCGCGATGAGTACCCTTCCGACGATCAGATGGACCATCCAGGAAAGAGCGAGCCCCGGTCTGCCGCCTTTCGCGACGAAGGTCTCCACGGCCGGAAGGATTTCGGAAAATTCTGCGCCTTCTCCCCCGTACGCCGCAGGGATGCTCCAGCCAAGAAGACCCCTCCTGGCCATGGTCCGCCACAGCCCCTTGGAGATCTCCATGTCCTCCGCATCGCCCCGCGCGGAGAGGTCCAAGCCTGCAAGGCGTACCGCCTGCATCTTCAGTCGTGAAACTCTTTCCCTGCTTCCCCGCTTCATAGCCATCACGCGCCTCCCCTCACGGGTGTGCCCCGAATCTTACGAAGAAGGATTTTAATATCTTTTTGAATGCCTCGACCTCTCGTTCCGTGAAATCCGCTTTGATCTGATCGTTCACGCGGTGGATCACGGCCTGTGCGAGATCGATCTCCTCGTTCCCCCTGTCCGTGATGAAGACGTGGGAGGCCCGCCGGTCTTTCGCGCCGGCGTTGCGCTTCACGTACCCCACCCGCTCGAGGCGGTCGACAAGACCCGTCAGGGTCGAGTTGTCGATGGAAAGCACCTGGGTCAGCTCAGACATGGTCTGGCCGTTCTTCTTTTTCAGGAGAAAGAGAATAGCCGACTGGGCCGGCGTGATCGTCACCCCGGATTCAGACAGGGCATTTTTCAGGTAGGTTTTCAGCTTCAGCTGGGCAGTGAAGACAAGAAAGATCAGGCGGTCTTCCTTCGGCATCGGTGATTTTATCCTCCTGCTGTTTCCGCTCTTCATCGCTCCCGCACTTACTCGCTTCCGTCTTTATTTGGCATGCCAAATAAAGACTGTCAATTATTATTTTGCATGCCAAATACGAGGGCGGCACGATGCGTGTGACGAGTCGGATCGTTAAGGAATGGACTACTGGGACTGCTTGCCTGTGATGCTCTCCAGGACCACTTCGATCAGGCTCGTCCGCTGCAGGGATTTCTCATCGTAAACGCCCCCGGTTCCCCCATAGTGCGCCATGATGACATCGAGGCCGGCTTTCTTTTCTCTCTCGTCATCGATGATCCGGGCGCTGCCGAATCCGATCACGCTCCGGTACTTTGCTGTCCACCGGCAAGGCGTCTCGCCCCGCACGACGCGGATGTCGATGTCGACTTCGATGCAGACCCGGCCGTTTTTCTTCAGGATGTCTGTTTTCTTGCCTTCCCTGGCGCAATGAAAATACATGCATCCGTTACGATAACCGTAATTCAGCGGGACCACATAGGGGTACTGCCCGTCATAAAGGCCGAGTCGGCAGACGAGCCCCTTCTCGAGGATTTCCTGAATTTCAGCTTCGTCCCGTATCTCTCTTTCCTGTCTCCTCATCCTTCTTCACCCTTTCACCTCGGATATTTGCAGAGTTCCCGAACGGCACGTAAAAAAAACAAAAGCCCACCGTGAAGTGGGCTCTTGTGTTGCCGTTTTGCCTCCCTTACTTCAGTCCCTCAAGAACGCCCTGGAAGAAATCGTGGTGCTCCTCCTCGTCCGCGAGGATCTTCCTGAAGAGCTGTACCGTCGTCGGGTCGTCTTCCTTCCGCGCAAGCTCGATGGTCTGCTTGTAGAGCTTTATGGCCCCTTCCTCGTCCTTCATGTCCTTGGCCAGCATCTCCTTGAGGGTCGTGCCGACGAAGATCGGCTCCGGTTTCGTCGTCGGGACTCCACCGAGGTAGAACAGCCTTTCGGCAATTGCCTCTGCATGTTTCATCTCCGCGACGGCGATTTTCTTCAATTCGTCTTTTACGACGTAATGGGGGATCCCGGACCACTGGACGTGCTGCCACATGTACTGCACCGACACCTGGATCTCCCGGGCGATTCCCTTGTTCATGAGCTCCAACAGTTTCTTACTGGCCATGGCTTGCCTCCTTTTCGTGTAGTTCTTTTTCGTGTAGTTCTTTATTTTTATCGATAAGCCTTTGCCGAAAACCGGAAAGCTGAGATTCGCCGTCGAGAGCGGGCGATTACCACACAAAACGGATATCGTCGCAATGCTGTTACAAACGTCGCGTCTAAAATAAAAGATATTTTTGCTTTCGTCAACGAGTTTGACCTGTCGGCAAGGTCAGGCCGGAGAATCAAAAGAAACCCCGCTCCGTTGTGGAGCGGGGTTTCTTTTTCCGGTCATCTGGAAAACGCTACTTCTTTTTTGCCTTCGCTTTTGCCTTGGGCTTCGCTTTCGCCTTGGGCTTAGCGGCCTTCTTGGCCTTGGCGGGCTTCGCTTTCTTCTTCGGAGCCGCCTTCACTTTCTTCGCCTTGGCGGGCTTCTTCGCCTTCTTTGCGGGCTTCGCTGCCTTCTTCGCCTTTGCGGCGGCCGCTTTGCCTTTTTCCATGGGGACATCGCAGCAGACCAGTTCACCCACTGTGCTGTTACCCCACTCGTCAACGGCGACGACCAGTCCGCACAGCTCACAAGTGAACAGCTCACCCTTCTTCGCTTTTGCCATCTTGATCTCCTCCTTGGTTGATGTGTTTCTTTCTTTTTCGCGAATTTCTCTTTAGGAGTAATTCTTATCTATACGATTTTTTTCCGCATTTCAAGTATTTTCTGTGCTTGCGGCCATCCCGTGCGGCTTTCCTGACTCCCGCCATGTTTCCTCCGGCTTCCCGTGTTGCAGCTTGTGCCCGCAAATCCGCTCCCCGCGGAGGTTTTCCGTCATTGTGAATTTTGTTCAACCTTCTCTTTTCAAGAGATACGTGATGAATATATTTCTGTCTCCTGAGTTCTCCCGTTTTGTCTATTGAAAAAAAATAGTGCCTGTGCGAAATTCATTTTACCGGAATGTCTCATCCGGCACCCGCCGATCCCGGTTTCTTTCCTAAGCAACCGCATCAGAGCATACACGCCAACGGAGAGCATCATGGGCCGATATAAAAAATGGATCATTTGCACTGTTGTCTTTTTCGTTCTCTTCACGATCATCGGCTTCTTTGTCGTCCCGCCGATCGCGAAACACTACATCCTGGAGGCTCTGTCGCGCGAGCTCAACCGGCAGGTCAGTCTCGAGCAGGTCAGCGTCAACCCGTACACGCTCACGGTGACCCTTCGGGGGCTCGAGATCAAGGAACCGAAGAGCGACAAGCCTTTCGTCTCCGTAGGCGAGTTTGTCGTCAACCTCAATTTCCGCTCCCTGCTCAAGCGAATTCCCGTCATCGAGCTGCTCACGGTCCGCAAGCCGTACGTCCATGTCGTCCGCAATGACAACAAGACGTACAACTTCTCCGATCTGCTGGCGAAGATGAAGGAGGAGGAGCCGAAAGAGGAAAAGCCCCTGCCGCTCTTTTCCGTCAACAACATTGTCATCGAGAGCGGGAGCGTCGATTTTGTCGACAGCCTTTTTGAAACAACGCACACCGTCCGGGAGATGAATCTCGCCATTCCCTTCCTGTCCAGTGTCCCCGAATATGTGGATTCCTTCGTCGAGCCGCGATTCGCGGCCGTGATCAACGGTGCCCCCTACTCGCTTGAGGGAAAGACCAAGGTCTTCAAGGACACACGAGAAACGATCTTCAACATCGTCATTGAGGATTTAGACCTTCCCTTTTATCTGGCATACCTGCCCCCCGAAATCAATATCTCCATCCCCTCGGGTAAACTCGACGTACAGTCGACGATCACATTTTCGCTCACGCCTCAGCAGGCGCCGCTTCTCAAGCTTGCAGGCAACGTGGCGCTGCGAGAGTTCAGTCTACAGGACCGGAAGAAAAACCCCATTGCCGCTCTCAAGAGGCTCGACGTTTTCATGACAGCCCTGGAGCCGCTGCAGTCGAAATTTCACTTCGCAAAGATCGCCCTGGACTCGCCCGAGTTGAACGTCCTCAGAGACAAGAGCGGGACGATCAATCTGCTGAACCTGGCGCCGCCGAAAAAAGAGGAACCGCAACCGGCCAAGGCGGAAGCCAAGACCGAAGAAAAGCCCCTGCCAACCCTGATCCTGGAGGAATTCGATCTGAAAGCCGGCAAGATCGCCTATCGCGACGAGGTGCCGCAGGAGCCGGTCAACTCCCTGATCCAGGAGATCCACGTCAAGGGGGAAAAGATCTCCACGATCAAGGACAGCCAGGGCAAGCTCTCGCTCTCGATGGACTTCAACAAGGGCCAGGGATCGCTCGCCATGGCCGGCCCCGTCAGCCTGAACCCTCTTTTCGCCAATCTCGACGTTGACCTGAAACGGGCCCGTATCCGCCCCTTCCAGGAATACTTCACGGAATACTTCAGGGTCAATTTCACCAGCGGCGCCGTCTCCTCCAAGGGGACCCTGTCCGTGAGCCAGGCCCCGGGAAAGGAGGTCTCGGCCACGTATGCCGGGAATCTGCTTCTTGCCCGCGTGGCGACGGTGGACAAGGTCCTGGGGGAGGATTTCATGAAGTTCAAATCGCTTTTCCTGAACGGCATGAGCCTCGGGTACAACCCCCTTTTCGTGCGGATCAAGGACATCTCGCTTGCCGATTTCTTCGTCCGCATCTCCCTGGATGAAGAGGGAAACCTGAACCTGATGAACGTGGCCAAACCGGAAGCGGCCGGGCAGGAGGAAGCCGCCGGTCCGATACCCGAACCGGCGAAAAAAGAGGACGAGGAGCAAACAGGGGAGAAGAAGGAATACTTGGCCGACATCCTTGCAAAGAACATCGCGATCAACCGCATCACGCTCCAGGGAGGCACCATTGAATTCGACGACCGTTACGTCAAACCCAGCTATACGACGACTCTGACCGAGATCGGCGGCCGGGTCAACGGAGTGACCTCCATCACGACCAAGGCTGCCGACGTGGAGCTCCGCGGGAAAATGGGAAAGGTCATCCCCATCGAAATCGTCGGCAAGGTTCACCCCTTCAAGGAAAACCTCTTCGTCGATCTCAAGGCTTCGACCAAGGACTTCAACCTGAGCCCCCTGTCGCCCTACTCGGGGAAGTACATCGGCTACAAAATCCAGAAAGGCTCGCTCTCCTTCGATGTCAAGTACCACATCGTCAAGAAGAGCATCGATCTGGAAAACCGGGTGCTCATCGACCAGCTTACGCTGGGAGAAAAGGTGGAAAGCCCCGAGGCCACGAATCTGCCCGTGAGCCTCGCCATCACGCTGCTCAAGGACCGCGAGGGAAAGATCGTCCTGGACATCCCCGTGACGGGCCAGACCGACGACCCGGAATTCAGCGTGTTCCGCATCGTCCTGCAGATCATCGTGAACCTCATCACGAAGATCGTGACGGCCCCCTTCGCGCTGATCGGCTCTCTCTTCGGCGGTGGGGAGGAACTGGCCTACATCGAGTTCGATTACGGCTCCGACCGGGTACCGGAGTCCGGCGTGAAGAAGATCGAGACCATCACCCAGGCGCTGAAGGAGAAGCCCGCCCTGAGCCTCGACATCGAGGGGCACGTCGATCTCGAGAGGGACCGCGAGGGGCTGAAACAGTTCCTGGTTCAGAGGAAGGTCAAGGCCCAGAAGCTCAACACCCTGATCCGCCAGGGCAAGAAGGTCCTGCCGGTCGACGAGATCACGGTCGAGCCCGCGGAATACGAGCGCTATCTGACGCTGGCCTACAAGGCGGAAAAGTTCCCCAAGCCGAAGAACTTTATCGGCCTCGAGAAGAGCCTGCCTGTGGAGGAGATGGAAAAGCTCATGCTGACGAATACGGCCGTAAAGGATGACGACCTGAGGCTGCTGGCCATGAGAAGGGCCCAGAAGGTCGAAGAGCTGTTCCTGGGCGATGAGGAGATCTCCTCGGAGCGCATCTTCGTCAACGAACCGACAACGCTGCAGCCAGAAGAGAAAAAAGACGTGAAGCAGAGCCGTGTCGATTTCAAGCTGAAATAGCGGGGGCAGCCTGGCTCAGGCCCCCTCATCAGCTTTTCGTTGCGCACGTCTTGACTTGATGAAGATGACGAAACCCAAGATGACGAAGATGCCGCCCATGAGGATCTGCCGCATCTCTTCTCCGTCCGTCTGACCCTGCAGAATCTTCATCACGGCGCTGATGATGGCAACCATCCCGTAGAACAGGAAAAGCAGCGCCGTGATGGACCCGAACCCGCCGAGCTTTCCCAAGGGCAGGCGGACCTGTGTCCTGCTTTCCGTCTTTTCAGGGGCAGGCTTTCCGGTGCCCGTTGCTTCAGCCCTTTTGGGTTTTCCCCTGGCCTCCTTGTCCTGCCCCGCCAGGTACCAGAGGATCTGGTCCCGTTCTTCGGACGTCTTCGCGGTTTTGAGCCTCTGAATCAGCTTCAGTCGTTCTCGTTCATCCATGGCGCGCCCTGCAATGATTGATTCTGCGATTCTGCACTTCTGTTTTCTATCTACACCATTACGGGACGGAAGGCAATCATGCGGTCTGTCCGGTCTATTCCGCCTATTTGGTCTGTTCCGTCTGTTGTGAAAATGAGCCGTGTTGATTTCAGCCTGTCCGATGGCCGGACGGGACAATGTTCAGTCTCCCTACCCTGCTTTCTCCCCGTCGCGTTTTCCCTTGAGGAACAGGTGGCTGGCGAAATACAGCAATGTGCAGCCCTGGATCAGGATCCACATGTCTCCACCGTCCCACCGGCTGCTCATGACTCTCAACATTGACCACACCATGGAGCCCAGCCCAGCGATTGCCAACACGACGACGATGGCAACCCTCATCTCAGGCGCCACTCGCTCACGTATCGGTCCCGCAACCTCTCGTGAGGTGGCTTCGCCGTCGACGGAACCTCGCCCCCTCCCCCTCTCGGCCAGCAGTTTTCTGTTTAAAACAACAAAGATGGCTATAAACAGGAAGGCGCAGCCCTGGATCAGGAAGTTGATTTCGTAAGAACCAAACCGTCCCTTCATGATTGTCGTCACCGCATCGACGATGACGAACATCCCGCAGGATGCCATGATCAAGAGGATGAGGGCCTTCATCCCGGCACTGGGCTTGCCATCGACGGAACTCTCATCCGTCTCCCCGCCTGCTTTCCCCTTGGCTCGTTTTGTCTTGAGAAAGCCGAGGATGCCAGAAACAAGGATAATGAGCCCATGAAGAGGCGTTCACTTTCGGCGGAACGCAACTGTCGTCCCTCCATGATTTTCATCCCCTCCGTGGCAACGAGGAACAGCCCGCAGACCGCAATCACCAGGAGAATGATGGCCCGCAAGTTCGGTGACAGGCGCGCCAGCGTGTATCCTTCCGGCTCTTTCGCGGCGGGTTTGACGACGCCGGCCGCCTCGGCCCCCTGGGGTTCGCCAAGGGCTGCCTTGTCCTCATTCGCCAGATCCCGGAGGATCCGGTCCCGCTCCTCGCTCGTCTTCGCCGCCCCGAGCTTCTCGATCAGTATCCGATGCTCTCGATCGTCCATTGCGCCCCCCCGATGTGATGGCTCCGCGACCGTTCCTGTTCCATTTTTTCTGCACCATAATGAAGTGGAAGGCATTGACCCAGAACTGCGTTCCTGGGGAATTGGGAACTGGGTATTGGGTATCGATCCGCGAAGAAGGGTATCGGGTTTCGGGACTCGGGTATAGGGAATGAAGCAGATTTCGGTTTTAAAATGTTTCATTAGTACCTTCGAACCCTATACCCTATACCCCTTACTTCCTTTTGTATCCGTACCTCGCCTCGAAAATGGGCGCCGTCAGGTTGTCCACGGGGACGTAGTCGTCGGTGAGGATCACCGCCGGGCGACCTCGAAGGGTCTCCTGGAGCTGCTCCTGCGGAACGATCTTGGCGATCATGGCTTTCCCGTCCCTGCTGCCGATCACGCGGGCGAAATCCTCCATGTCCCACTTCTTCCGGCTTGCGACAACGACGCACGTGGCAATCCCCAGCTTTCGAAGCTCCGGGGCCAGGACGAGAAGGTTGACGTTGCCCTTCCCGAAGACCTCCTCGAGAGTGCGGATGTAGGACGGGAGAAACAGGCCCTCGGTGACGCTGTCGATGAGGTTTGCGATGAGCAGCCCGTCGGGCTTGAGGAGCTCCCTCATCTGCTGCGCGAATTCCCTGGTCGTCAGATGATAGGGGATGGAGAGATCGTTGAAGGCGTCCCCGAAGATGAAGTCGTAGCGGCCCTTGTCCTTCGAGTTCATGACGAACCAGCGGCCGTCCTCGTTGAAGGAGCGGATGGTCGTGCTGCGGGGCAGACCCAGGTATTTGTGCACCACGCGGGTGACCTCCGGGTCGATCTCCACCACGTCGATCCGTGCCCCCGCGTACTTCGCCTCCATGTAGCGGGGAAAGGTGTATCCGCCCCCTCCGATGAAGAGGGCATCCACGGACGAACGGTGATTCATCTGCCAGCTGACCAGTTCCTCGTAGATCCGGATGTAGTCGTAGTCGAGAAAGGCAGGGTCGTTCACGTCGTTGATCGAGTGGATCAGGTTGTCCAGGATGAGGGCCTCCCCCTCGACCGTCCCGCCCTTGATGGGGTACTTCTTGAGCTTGATGGTGAAGTAGTCGCTCTCCTTGTAATAGTGGGTCTTCTCGTCGAGCATGGGCCTGTAGGCATAACCAAACATCGTGAAGAGAAAGACGCTGACGGAAACGATGGCGACGACGGAAATGACCGCGGCCTTCCGCTTCAGGAACAGCCCGCCGAACAGGAAAGCCGAACCGATCAGGATGGCTCCCATGGTGAGAAGGATGTTGCGGGTGCCCATCCAGGAGATGAGAAAGAATCCCGTGGCGAAGGTCCCGATGATGGAGCCCAGGGTGGAGAAGGCATAGATTTTCCCCACGATGTTCCCCGTCCGGTCCAGGTTGTCGAGGGTCAGCTTCACCACAACGGGGGAGATCATGCCGAGAAGCATCGAGGGAATGAAGAAGATGGCCGTCGTAAGCAACAGGATGCGCAGCATCAGCGTGGTCTGGAGCTGGGCGGCTCCGATCAGGTCCGTCAGGGGCGCAATCGTCAGGGCGCCGATGCCCGAAAGAAAGAGCAGCCATCCCAGGGTTGCCGGGCGGGGATAACGATCCGCAAGGGTCCCACCGACCCAGGCGCCGATGCTGATCCCTGCAAGGACGACTCCGATGATGCTCGTCCACGTGTACAGGGAGACCCCCACATAGGGCGCCATGATCCGTCCTGCTACGAGTTCGATTACGAGCGTGCAGAAACTGGCAATGAAAACAACAATGTTTGCCTTGACGACAACCGAATTCATAAGTACCTCTTCGTCTATCCTGTCTATCCCGTCTGTCCGGCCTGCTCTCTATTTCGTTGATTCGTTTATTTCGTTTTGTTTCGCCCAATTGTCATTGCGAGAAGCAAAGCGACGAAGCAATCTAAGGAAAAAATCTCAAACGTTGATTGCCACGCCTCGCGAGGCTCGGCTCGCAATGACCTTCTCCTTCTTTCACTTCTGCCACTTCCGTCACTTCTCTGTCTTCGACGTCACATCCGCCTTGATCCGGTTGACCGCAGCGATCATGGCATCGAAGACGTTCTCCCGGAAGTCGCCGGCCACGACGACGTACATCACATCCTCGCCGACTTTCAGGGTTCCCTCATTGACATGAGCCAGCACCTCCACGATCCCCGGCATGGCCTTGATTTCCGCCAGGATCGCATCCAGTCGCATGCGGTCCACCCGGACGGTCACCTCCGACACGGGCCTGCCGTCCCGCGAGGTGGCCCTCACGACCCCGTTGTGACAGAGAATCATCCCTGCCTTGTCGAAGTCGGGATGCTTTTTTACTTTCTCAACCAGCATTGACAGGTCCATATCGCTGCTTTCCTCCATTTCCATTCGCAGTTGTTTCTTACCTTCCACCCTTTCAACTTCTTACCCTCTGCATCTTGACTGCCGCGCCTGCCTGTGCCATGTTGTGGCCATGCGGCGGCGAAAAGGCTCATCGACACCCCGGCTGCTCGGGGAGATTCTCCCCGAGACCCTGAAAAAGAAAGCCCTTCATCTTCCCATGAAGGACCGTACTCTCATTGACGCCTGGAACCGTGCAGTGGGGCCTCAGATCGGTGCGAAGGCACAGCCGGACAGGCTCAAAGACGATGTACTCTATGTTCGCGTGGCCACGTCCGTCTGGATGCATGAGCTCCAGTTCATGAAACAGGACATCATCTCGAAACTCAACGGGATCCTCGGCGGGACGAAGGTTGCCCAGATCCGGTACTTCATCGGTGAAGTCGAGGCCCCGCCCGCGAAACACGCCGGGCCGGAAGCACAGCTTGACGCCCGCGATCTGAAGGCAGAAGAAAAAGACTACATCCGCGATACCCTCGCCGGCGTGGCCGACCTGGATCTGAAAAATATCCTGCAAAAAGCAATGACGCAGTCTATCCTGCGGCGCCGGAAAGATTCCTGAACAGCGCCTCCAGTTCTTCCGAATACTTCTCGCCTTCCTGATATACGAACAGAGGCGGAAGGACGGCCAGTTCCTCACCACCCCCTTTCATTCCTTCCACGAGGATGAAATCGCCCCTCGATCCCGGCCTCGAATGAACCATGCGGAGCCTCTTCGGCTCCATCTTTTCCACTCTCATCCGATGGATGGCCTCCACCATGCGCGAGCAGGGGTAGATCAGGCATACCCGGCCTCCCGGCTCGAGCGCGTAGGAAGCGGCTCTCAGGAAATCGGTGACAGACCCTGCGATTTCATGCCGCGCCAGGGCCTTTTCCCTCCCGGGGTTCAATTTCCCCGATCCCATCTTCCGGTAGGGTGGATTGAAAACAACGACATCCTGGGACCGGGCTTCCAGGAGCTCGGCGGCGTTGCGGACATCCCCCGGGATCATATTGACTCTGTCCTCCAAGCCATTGATGGAGATACTGCGCCCCGCCATTTCGGCAAGTTCGGACTGGAGCTCCAAGCCCGTGACCCGGACCCCGGGATTCCGGAAGGCCAGCAGAAGGCTGATCACGCCGCTCCCGGCCCCAAGTTCGAGGATTCGCTCCCCCTTATTCGGCTCAACGAAATGGGCCAGCAGGACGGAGTCGATCGTATAGCGGTACCCCTTCTTCTTCTGGAGGATCTGCAGCCGCCCTCCGTAGAGAGACTCTAGCGTCTCATCCTCCCGTATCAAGGACGTTTCCGCCATTGAATTCGATCCTGCCTTCGTGGGCGTTTCAGGGTGGCAGGTGTCAGGTATTAGGTGACAGGAAATACCATGAACAAGCAAGTTCTGTTACCTGTTACCTGTTACCTAGTCTATCAGATGCACAAACAGCCCGCTTCTGAGTTTCGGTTCGAACCAGGTGGATTTGGGGGGCATGATCATCCCAGCGTCGGCAATCTCGACGAGATCATCAATGCCCGGGGGGTAAAGAGAAAAGGCTACGGCAAACCCCCGTTGATCCACCATCCGCTCCAGTTCATCCATCCCGCGGATCCCGCCTACAAACTTGATCCGGTCATCGGTTCGAGGGTCCTTGATACCGAGGACGGGACCCAGGAGATGATCCTGGAGGATGGAAACGTCCAGCTTTCCGATGAGATCCGCCTTTTCGTAAATTGCCGGTTTTGCCTCGAGCCGATACCAGGTTCCCTGGAGGTACATGCCGAACTGATGGGGCCCGGAGGGGGACCGCCTGTTGATACCGGGCGTGACGACGAACGTCTCACCGATCCGGTCCAGGAATTCCTGCCCGGTCATCCCCTGCAAATCCTTCACGACACGATTGTAGTCAAGGATCTTGAGCTGCTCGTGGGAGAAAAGGGTGGCCACGAAGGTGTTGTATTCCTCCGTCCCGTTGTGCGCCGGGTTTTTTCCTCGTCTCATCCGCGCAACCGCGGCAGCCGATGCCGCCCGGTGATGCCCGTCGGCAATGTACAGGCTCTCTACCTTCGAGAATTCCTGCTGCAGCGCTTCGATGGTGCCGCTATCGCTGATGACCCAGGCGGTGTGGGTCACGCCGTCCGGCGTGGTGAAATCGTACTCCGGCGGGCCTTTCACGATTCCGGAGAGGATCCTGTCAATCGCCTCCCGGGAGCGATAGAGCAGGAAGACGAGTCCCGTCTGGGCGCCCGCAGTTGCGATGTGGTTCACCCGCTCGTTTTCCTTGTCGACACGGGTCAGCTCGTGTTTCTTGATGAGCCCCGCCTCATACTCGGCAATGCTCACGCAGCCCACGAGCCCGTATTGCTCGCGGTGCGCGGCCTTCTGCCTGTAGACGTAAAGGCAGGGCTTCTCATCCTGGAAGAGGATGCCCTCCTTCATGAAGTTTCGCAGATTTTCGCGTGCCTTCACGAAAACCCGGGGGTCATCATCCCGGATCTCGTCCGGGACATCGATCTCGGATTTTTCCACGCGCAGGAAGTTGCGGGGGTTATCCCCGATGATCGCCCTTCCCTCTTCGCGGTCAAGAACATCGTAAGGAAATGAGGCCACTTCGCCGGCGTATTTCCTGTGCGGCCTCACGGCCCGGAACGGAACCACCAGTGCCATAGATACCTCCTGAAAATGGCTTTTTTAGCATATCGCCCTGTACAAAGCAACAAGTCGAAGGGGCTCGGCTATCGTGTCCCGGGCAGAAGGGGCTCCGGATACCCCATGCCTTTTGTCTTGCGCCTTTTTTCTGTTTCGATAGAATGGCTTCCGTGGATAAACATCATTTCGACATCACCATCATCGGTGCAGGCGTCGTCGGCCTGGCCGTCGCCGAAGAGCTTTCGAGCCGTTTCAAGGATGTCCTTCTCCTTGAAAAGAACGACAGTCACGGGCAGGAGACAAGCAGTCGCAACAGCGAGGTGATCCACGCAGGGATTTACTACCCCAAGGGATCCCTGAAGGCATCGCTGTGCGTCGAAGGCAGAAAGCTCCTCTACGAGGCTTGCGAAAAGCGGGATATTCCTTTCAGGCGGACCGGAAAGCTCATTGTCGCCACCAAACCCGAAGAAGAGGAGGCCCTCGAGGCCCTGCTTGGGAAGGCACAGTTGAACGGCGTAGACGACCTGCTCCTTCTGAGCGGCAGGGTCGTCCACTCGCTCGAGCCGGAGGTCTTTGCCGAGGCAGGGCTCCTCTCGCCCTCTACGGGTATCATCGACTCTCACCGTCTCATGCGCGCCCTGCTCGTCGGTGCATCGGAAAACGGGGCAACCGCCGTTTTTCGGTCTTGCGTAACGGCGGCGCTATTCGACGGCGTCCGATACGATCTTGAGGTCAACAGCGGGGAATATCGCGTATCAACGCGCGTTGTCATCAACAGCGCCGGTCTGCAATCGGACCGTGTCGCAGCGCTCACCGGTATCGATGTCGACCGCGAGGGGTACCGCCTGAAGCTCTGCAAAGGCAGTTACTTTTCCGCATCGCCTCCGCCCCGGATCCGGCATCTCGTCTACCCGGTGCCGATGCCGAAGCACGAAGGTCTCGGCGTGCACGCCACGATCGACCTGGGCGGCCGGGTCCGGTTCGGCCCAGACGTGGAATATGTGGACGGCATCGACTACCGTGTCGACGAGGGCAAGCGCGACGCCTTCCATGAATCGATCCTGACCTACCTGCCCCTCCTCGCGAAGGAGTCGCTCAGCCCAGACATGTGCGGCATCCGGCCCAAGCTCCAGGGGCCGGGAGAGGATATCCGGGATTTCGTCATCTCCGAGGAGAGCCGCCTGGGGCTCCCCGGCTGGGTTAACCTCGTGGGGATCGAGTCGCCGGGACTTACGGCCTGTATGGCCATTGCAGAGCACGTTTCGAATCTCGTCCAGCAGGTTATGGGTTGAACCGCATGAATGAAATCCCCGCCACGGCCCGTCGCGCCCTTGAAGCCTATGGGGGAGAGCCTTTCTGGAGGCAGGCCCGTTCCATCCGGGCAAGCGTTTCGGCCTCCGGGCTTGCTTTCGTCCTCAAGGGACAGAGGCCCTTTCATCGGATCGCCGTGGAGTGCGACGTCCGCGAACCGCTTGCCCGTCTGTCGCCCGTGGATGCCGCCGGCTCGAGCGGCGTCCTGAGAGGCGGGAATGCGTTCCTGGAAAACCCGAGGGGCAGTGTGATCGGCCGCAGGGAGAACGCCCGCACCTATTTCCCCTACGGCAGGCGCCTGTTCTGGTGGGACAGCCTGGACCAGACGTATTTCGCGGGGTATGCGCTGTGGAATTACCTTGTTTTTCCGGCGCTCCTGCTGCGTGAGGACATCCGCTGGCAGGAAACCGGCCCGAACCGGCTCCTGGCTGTCTTTCCCGGAAACATCCCGACGCACAGCCCCGTGCAGGAATTTCTCTTCGATCCCGCCTCAGGGCTTCTTCGGCAGCACAACTACACGGCCGAGGTCATGGGTGGGTGGGCAAATGCGGCAAATGTCATCGTCGAACACGGCGTCTGGAACAGCATCCCCTACCCGTCCCACCGGCGCGTGACCCCTCGAAAAAAAGACGGGGCCCCCGCAGGTGGACCCGTCCTGATCGATTTGACCATCCATGACTGGAAAGTTACTTCTGCTGACTTCCCTGAACAGGAAGATCTCCAACTTTCCCTCTTTAATAAAGGGGAATGACCGGGGACACAGCCCATCAGGGTGCGCAACCATGTCTGGTTTGTTCCTTACCGGGCCGCCCCCGCGAAGCGGATCAGGGCGGCAAAGAGGGATTTGCACGCCTGTCAGTCTTGCTGCAGCAACTCCGCGTACACCTTCTTGTGCAGCGGCACGGGGATGCCCAGTTCCTTGCCTGACTTCACCATATAGGCGATGAAGATGTCGAGCTCCGTGAGGTTGCCCCGCTCATAGTCGAGCTGCATGGAGGTCTTCGTCGCCGGCGCGAACGCGGCGGCCTTGCCGAGGGAGGACTGCACAATGTCCGCAGGGAAGTTGACGCCCTTCTTCCGGGCAACGGCCTCGACCTCCCGCATCATCCCCTCGACCATGGCGCGGTCGGCCGCGTCCCCCAGGACTTCACCGAAGGGCTTCTTCGTCAGCGAGGTGACTCCCGCCATGGGCCCGATGAAGATATATTTTGTCCAGAGGGGGAGCAATGCATCTGCGGAAAGTTCCGCCTTGATGCCGGCCCCCTGCAGCAGGGCCTCGATGGGACGGTATTTCTCCACGTCGGCTCGATTGGCCGGACCGAAGAAGAGCTGGCCAGTGCCGCCGACCTGCTTGACGAGACCGGGGCCCTGGATTGCGGAGCTGATGAAGACGCCGCCATAGAGGACGATCCCCCGGGGAAGGACCGCCCGGAGCCGATCCGTGATGTCCACGCCGTTCAGGAGCGGCAGCACAACGGAATCGTCGCTCAGATTTCCCGCGATGGCCCTCGCTGCATCTTCGAGCCCATAGCTCTTGGTGCAGAAGATCGCCAGGTCCAGCGGGCCCATCTCGACGGGGTTGTCCGTGGCCTGTGCCGGCCTGATGGTGTACTCGCCGTCGACGGTCACGAGCCTGAGCCCGTCTTTCCGAATGGCCGCCAGGTGTGCGCCCCGGGCATAGAAAATGACGTCGTGCTTGCTCCTGCCGGTATACTTCAGGGCCAGCTTGCCGCCGTAGTAGCCTCCCACTCCCCCGATCCCGATGATCCCGATTCTCATGCCGCGCCTCCGATGTTTCCTCTGATGATATGTTTTATGTTGAACCGCCCAACCATGCTAAAGGACGCGAAACGGTTTTGCAAGGCGAAGTTGAGCTTCTCTCTCCTTTCCTACTTTCGACGGCCGTAAAAAGCCCCCAGCCTGCTGAAGGCCCGCTTCTTCTCGAATTCCCCGATCCGTGCGGCATTGACGATCTCCTTCAGAAAATCGATGGATTGATCATAGAGCTCGCGGTCCACAGGATAGGGGTGCCCGTCTTTGCCGCCGTGTGCGAAGCTGAACCGCGCCGGATCCCTGAAAGAGGGCTTCGCCCCGTAGAGAAGCTCCGAGAGCAGCGCCAGGGCGCGGAGCGTCTTGGCGCCCACTCCGGCCATCCCCAGGAGTGCTTCGAAATCCCTGGGCCTTTGCTCGTAGGTCTTCAAGAGCACGCGGTGCAGGTGTGCCGCGCTGATTTCCTCGCGGGTCACCGGGTGGCGGGCAGGCAAATCGAGCCGGTCGAGGTGCTTGAGCTCGCCCAGGACCCTTTCGGGGGGCTCCGAGGCCAGGGATGTCGAGGCCGCCCGGTTTGCCTCGCCTTCCCGGGCCACGAGATTCAGCGCCTCGCCGCGGCTGTCGCAACAGATGGCCTGGTGCGGCTCGCAGACGAAGTCCACGGGGCCCGCACCCAGCCAGTGATAGCGCCGCGCGTATTTCGTCTCGTCGTTTATGCCCTGCTGGACGACAGCCCAGTTCCCCTCGCGGTCGAAGAGAAACACGTGGTGGTAGAGCTGGTATCCGTCCTGGACGGCGGCGCTGTCCACCTTGGCGGACATGCGGCTGGCGTGCACGAGGCTCTCGGGGTCCACGCGCAGATGCTTTCCGTGTTCCTGGATTTCCCGGGGTGTCGCCCTCGAGACGCGTCCCTTCCCACCGCAGACGAAAAAGCCAATCTCGTGCTCCATCCCCTTGATGCCTTCCTTGATAGCCCCGCAGGTGGTCGTGGTGAGGCCGCTGGAATGCCAGTCAAAACCGAGGGCGCAACCCAGGGCCTGGAACCAGAAAGGATCCGAGAGTCGCCGGAGCAGCTCGCCGGGGCCGAACTCCTGGAGGATGACGAGCACGATCTCCCGGGCGAGGAGCTTCATCCGGCTGAAGAGCCATGCAGGCGCCCTGCCGCCGTGAAGGGGGAGGTGGGTGATTCCGGTTTTCATCCCATGTCACTCCGGTTGCGTCATCGCGATTGGGAAGGCGGCCATATGCCACGTCAAATAGGTCAGACCGCCCTTTCGCTCTTTATCGCCCGGGAACTCTACGGTCAAGGATGAATTGTCGGGGAGGGATAGCAGAAAGCGACGGGGGCCGCTCAGCGGCCCCCGTCAGGGATCATCGGCTGGTCTGGGGAAGAAACCCCAGGTTCTCGATCTCTTCGAAGAGTTTTTCCTTCCGGACTGGTTTTACGATGTAGCCGTCGCATCGGGCATTGTAGGATTCCATGATGACGTCGGCGTCGTTCATGGCCGTCGTCATGATCACCTTGACACCCTTGTCGGGGGCGATACCCCTTTGTTCCTCCATTTTCCTGACGGTCTTGAGTACGTCGATGCCGTTCACCTCGGGCATCATGATATCGAGAAACAGCAGGTCGTAGGGTTTTCCTTCCTTGAGGGCTGCCTCGAATGCGTCGATGGCCTCCCTGCCGTCGAAGGCCAGGTGGCAGAAACAATCGGCCTCGAGAAACTTCTTCATCAGGCGGCTCCCGATGAAATCATCTTCTACGATCAATACGCGCATCGCTCATGTTCTCCGTTCGATTTTATCGGGCAGAGGCTGTGAAACTCCCCTTCCGTGAACATCATGCAGATTTCTTGCCAGGACAGACGTCACCCAGAACATAAATACATCAATCTTTTCGGGGCAATAGGATTCTCTGGTTCTCCGGACTCAAGGTATTTCGGCAGGATGCCGATGAATCTTGAGAGGGAACTTCGAAGGGAGCCACCGGCCGGTGGCAGCGAATTTGCATTTCATAGGTAACGGGTTCCCTGAGAGAGGAGTAAAAGATGCAGACCGTTCATCCACGATACACCCTGGCCGAGAGACTGGTTCTCGCGGTCTTCACGATGGTCACCTGGCCTGTCGAGCATTTTCTCGGCTGGGTTCGGCGCAGGGTTGTCGTTGTTCTTGTCCCTACGGCCGATCGACGCTAGCCGACAGGTCCCCGGTGGAGCGGCGCCTCATCGTCCGCAATCTGCAGCGTCATTTCAGAACCGGCAAATCAGACGGACAACATCGCAACAGGCCAAACAACGAAGGGCGCCGGAAACCGGCGCCCTTTTTCATTTCTGCTCTTTTGCGTTGAAGAGGTTCTCAGGCCTTGAGCTCCGAGGTGCACTGGGGGCAACGAGTGGCCTTCAGGGGAACCGCCGACAGGCAGAAGGGGCACTCCTTCGTTGTCGGTGCAGCCTGTACTTCTTTTTTCATGGAGTTGATCTGCTTGATGAGCAGGAATACGGCAAAGGCCACGATGAGAAACGTCACGATCGCATTGATGAAAAGACCGTAGCTGAGCACGACTGCCGTCGCCGCCTTGGCCTCCGCCAGCGTCGCGTAGGGACCGGGCACCTTGCCGGCTTTGAGCACGAAGAAGAAATTGGAGAAGTCGACATTCCCCAGCAGGAGTCCGACGACCGGCATGAGGACATCGTCGACAAGCGATTTGACGATCGAGCCAAAGGCCGCGCCGATGATAATGCCCACGGCCATGTCTACCACGTTGCCGCGCATGGCGAATTCTTTGAACTCCTTGATCATAAGGCTCCCTCCTTCATACATGGTCATTGCGTCAGGTCGGCCGGGCCGCACCTGTCTGATTACTTTCCCGCTTCCCGCCTACTTTGTCAAGGCTCTGCCATGGTGCAAGTGAAATTGACAGATGCGGGTTGCACTCTCACCGATTATCCAAGAGCGGTATTTCGACGGTCACTGTGACTGACTTCGCTTCCGAAGCTCTGCTGCAGCGCCACTCACTCATGAACCAAAGCTTTCCTGAAAATACAGCATCACATAGTAGCATACGATCATCGCTGCGACAGCTGCTCCCAGACTGAGCCAGAAGCCGAATCCCCATTTGATGAAAACGGGAATCAGTAAAAACAGGGCTAATGAGGGTATCACCAGCCAGAAGATTTGATGCGAAAGCACAGAAATTCGGGCCACATCGGATGTCTCGATATAAAGCCAGATCATCGCAAGTATCGAGACGATCGGGAGTGATGCTACCAGAGCGGCAAGCAGTGAATGCCGCTTGGCAATTTCTGAAACGGCCACAATCAGCAGCGCTGACACAGCTACTTTGATCGCATATTGAAGCATTTCCATGATGTTCCGCTCTTAGCGCGGCCCTACGCCTTTTGATCTTCTTTGGTGATCACTGGTATTGCGGACGGTTTCTCACTGAATTCCCGCCCCCGCCAAATCATGTAGATCACGGGGATATCTCCAAGATCGATCTTGCCGTTGAAGGGAAAAAGCCTTATCAGAAACGTATGCTCAGTCCTCCTCCCCAATCATAGTCGGAGTGCCACTGAACGATGAAGGAAACGTTCTTATCGATCATGTAGGACAAGCCGATGCGTCCCTCCCAGTAATGACGGGTGTCGTATTCGACATGACCGATCAGCCGGAGGCGGGGCAGCAGCTCCAGGTTCTTGTCGAGGGCGACACGTCCGCCCGCGTCGGTGTCCATCCAGGCGCGACACTCCACGTCGAGCGGCAGCCGGTAGCTCAGCCCGAATATGCCTCGCACCTTCTCCATCGAGCCCTCGGTACCCTCGAAATCGGCACCGGCAAAGACGCTGAAAAAGCTGTTGATGTAGCGGCTCCAGGTGAAGATAGTCTCCCACTCCGTTTCCTCCACCCTCTGCCAGCCAGCCTCCCACCCGACCCGGAAGATGTTGCGCGTATCGGAGATCATGACGGTGCCCTCCGTCACGTTGCTCAGCACCTCCGCCAGACCGTGGAAATACCACGGTTCCTCGTAGAGTTTGTGGCGGACGGCCGTCGTGGCCGCATTGGGGACATAGCCCTTGTAGTGGACCAGTCGGGCCATGCCGCTATGCATGTGGTAGAGCAGGTGGCAGTGGAAGAACCAGTCGCCGAACTCGTCGGCCTCGAACTCGATGACCGTCGTGGACATGGGGGCCACGTCCACGGTGTGCTTGAGCGGGGCTCGGTCACCCTGCCCGTTGAGAACGCGGAAGAAGTGGCCGTGCAGATGCATCGGGTGGTGCATCATCGTGCGGTTGATCATGATGAAGCGCACGATCTCCCCCTGGTGGATGAGGATATGGTCGGTTTCCGACAGGGGCCTGTTGTTGAGAAACCACACGTAGCGCTCCATGTCGCCGTCGAGGGTGAGGCGGATCTCTCGGACGGGATTTCCGCCTGAAAAGGCCGTGGAATGAACGGAGCGAAGTTTCTCGTAAGGGACCCACGGGCGGGCTTCCCCGCCTTCTTCGGCAAGGCTGTCCGAGGATGACGCATCGTTTGCCAGAATGCCGAAGCGCATTCCGAATCGCCTGCCGTTTCGCAGCGACTCGTCGATCCTCCCCGCTCGGTCGGCGCTGGAGGGTTCGTGCGCCCCCATCTGCATCGTCGGGTCGTGGCCCCGGTGTGAGTGATCGTCAACCTCCCCGTGAGCGGCAGGTTCCTTGCCTGCTTCGCGGCCCATTTCTTGTCTGCCGTGCATCGGTGTCGCCGCTTCGTGGTGCATGTGCATCGTCATACCGGGCCGGTCGAATTTCCCGGATTTCACGGCTCGGTCGGGCATGCCCATGGCTCCGGCAGGCGTTAAAGAAAAGATTTGAGCAAGGCCGAGGTGACCCATGGCCCTGTAGATGTTCGGCCGAGGCATGGTGGGAGCAGGGTGGCGCTCCCCGGAGCCAATCCAGATGGAGGCGAAGGCCGACCCATCGTGGGCCGTGGCCCTCAATTCGTAGGCTCCTGCAGCGGGTACGCGTACGAGCAGGTCGTAGGTTTCCGCCACACCGATGAGAATCCGCTTTAGCTCGACGGGTTCCACGTCCTGCCCATCGGCCGATACAACCGTCATCGGCCCCCCGGCATACTCCAGGTGGAAGTAGGTCGTCGCTGAGCCGTCGATGATTCGCACCCTCGCCGTCTCGCCGGGCTTCGCATCGATCATCGTCTCCGTTCTGCCATTGGCCAGGAAGCGGTCATAGGCGACATCGGAGATATCCATGGGCGGCATGCGCATGAGCATGCCCGCGAAGTAGTCGCCCAGCATGCCGAGCCGCGCGGCACCCAGGAGGCTGTGGGCGCTTCCCTTCTCGATTGCATACCACTCACTGCCGCGTTTGAGCTCCCGCTGAACGGCATGGGGGTCCTCGTTGGTCCAGTCGGAGAGGACCACTGCATATTCCCGATCGGCGTGCACGCGCCCATGGCCGTGGCGGGGCTCGATCACGATGGCCCCGTAGAGACCCCGCTGCTCCTGCAACCCACTGTGGGAGTGGTACCAGTAGGTTCCGGCCTGGCGGATGGGAAATTCGTAGGTGAAGGTCGTCGCCGGGGCGATGGGTGGGAAGCTGAGATAGGGCACACCGTCCATGCCCGGAGGCACGAGGATCCCGTGCCAGTGAATGGACGTGGGAACGCTCAGCCGGTTGTGTACGTGGATCCGGGCCCAGTCGCCTTCCCGGAAGCGGAGCACCGGCCCCGGGAGCCCCCCGTTGACGGTGACGGCCCGCGCGGATCTGCCGCTGTAGCTCACCTCCCGCTCTTCGATGGTGAGGCTGTACTCGACGGTCTCCGCAGTGTCTGCAGTCGCCGCAACGGCCATCATGAATACCAGGGCAACCGCCGTCGCGCATGCGGCAGGTCGCGCGATGAAGCCCAGAAAAGCACGGGGAGACATGATGAAGCCCTTTCTCAGGTCGAGGTCGAATCGGGCGGCCTTTTTGCTGTGCCTCTAGCAGGGTGTTGAAAAACACCTTGTCACACAGGCTGTTCAAAAATGCTTCGATGCAAGGCGCGCAAATCCTGAGGAATGAGGCGTACTGTTGGGTACGCCGCAGTGACGAAGGATGAAGCGCAACGCAGCAGATAAGCGTTTTTCAACAGCCTGCTAGAGGCCCGCCCGCTCCAGGAGGAGGAGCATCAGCCCCAGCAGCGCACTCAACGGGACAATTACCGTCCAGTCGCTGACCTTCAGCAGCCTCGGGAAGGTCACATCGCCGTAATAGCCCTTTTTCAGGATTCCGTCTCTGAGACCGGGGTAGAGGGCGGCGAAAAGCCCCGAGCCGATCAGGATACCGGTCAAACCGCCTGCCAGGGCGTCCAGGTACCCGTTGCCGATCGCGCCGGCGATGGTTCCCGGGCAATACCCGAGGAGGGCGAAGCCGACTCCGAAGACGAGCCCGCCGATCACGTTCTGGCTCCAGGAACCCGATTTCGGACTCAGACGGACCCATCCGAGACGTTTCATGAGATGGACACCGATCATCCCGGTAAGGACAGCCGAAAGCATGATCTTCACGACAGTGAAATCCTCCAGGAGAAGTTGCCCGATGATCACATCGTAGCGGGTTGCGCCACCCTTCTGGAGCAGAAAGCCGAACAGGATGCCGAACAGAAGCCCCTGGACAAGCTGGGATTTTCGATCCATCGCCCCTCTTCTCCCCTATGCCGCAATCCCGAAGATCAAAAGGGCGGTCACGATGCCCCCGATGAAGAAGCAGCAGGCCGACACCCAGCTCGACAGGGCAAGCTGCATCGTGCCGCTGATCCCATGCCCGCTGGTGCAGCCGCCGGCCCAACGCGACCCGAAACCGAGCAGGACGCCTCCCGCAACGGAAACACCGATGCGCGTCAGGCGATCGTCGCCGAAGGCCGCCTCCCACCTCGTTGGGATCCATTGCCAGCGGAAATCACCCGACAGTTGGGCGGACAGGAAGGCGCCGAAGACCATGCCAGCCACGAGCATCCACTGCCAGTCCACGACAGGGCGGATCTCCCGGTAAAAGGGCTTCGCCTCCACCTTTCTGCCGCGGAAGAGCTTCTCGATCATCCCCGCCGTTCGCGCAAAGGAGGTGGAACAGCCGATCGGGTGTCCCGAAACATACAGGGTCAGCCAGCTCAGCACGCCGATCCCCATGCCGGCGGCATAGGGCGACCAGGGCCATGCGGTCAGCCAGTCCATTGCATCGGTCTCCTTTCTTCCTCCCGCGCGTCCGCCCCCGATCAGGCCGCGCTCGCGAAGTACCTCGACCCGTGGGGGTTCTCGCAGACGGTGCACTGCGCGGCGTGGCCGGCTGCGCTGTATCCCGTCATCCCGCCGGCGACGTTGACGAGCTTCCGGAAGCCGTGCTGCCTGAGGATGCTTGTCGCCAGGCTCGAGCGGTTGCCAGTGCTGCAGATGACCGCGGTGAGCGTTTCCGGGTCCAGCTCGGCGTGGCGCGTCCGCAGATCGGGAGCCGGGATGTTCACGGCGCCGGGGATGTGGCTGTTCTTGAATTCACCGCGGCCGCGCACGTCCACGATCACCATCGGCGCGCCCGCGCAGATCCGGTCGTGCAGCTCGCCTGTCGACATAAGCGGCACCGAGTCCATCGGCAGTCCATCAGCGGCCCAGGACGGCATGCCCCCCGTCAGGCAGCCCGTGATCCGGTCCATGCCGACCCGGCGGGCCCATATCAGGGCCTCGACGGCTTCCTCGTAACCCTCGGCCACCAGGAGGATATCCCGGTCGGTCGGCAGCACCCACCCCGCAAAGGTGGGGAAGTTGCCGTTGAGATCGAGATGCCAGGCCCCGGGAATGTGCATGCCGCCGAAGGCCGCAAACCCGCGCGCGTCGAGGACGACCGTCTTCCCGGGTTTGATCCGCTCGCGGAACGCCTCGGGCCTCAGTTCCTCCATGGCGGGAAGCTCGGCAAGCAGGGCGGGACCGCGGCGATTGATGTCGCTGCATCGGCTGAAGTGATCGGGCGCGGGGGGCATGTTCGACGTGAGCGACCGGACGAATTCGTCCTTGTCCCGGATCTGCAGCGCCGCGTTGAACCGCCGCTCGTAGCCGATCGTGGTGAGCCACTTGGCGCCCATGGAGCGCCCGCAGAGGGAGCCTGCGCCGTGTGCGGGGTAGACCTCGCAGAAATCCGGCAGGGCGAGCAGCTTGTCGTGCAGGCTGTGATAGAGCTTTCCCGCCAGCTCCGTCGCGATGCCGGGAAACAGGTCCGGCCGTCCCACGTCCCCGACGAAGAGCACGTCTCCCACGAAAGCGCCCACGGGGGTCTCCCCGCGGGACAGATCCGTGACGACGTAGCTGACGTGTTCGGGGGTATGCCCGGGGGTCTCCAGGACCTTCAGGCTCATGTCCTCGAGCCGGATCGTGTCGCCCTCGGCGACTGCGACGTGATCGAAGCTGCACCGCGCCGATTTGGGCGCGTAGATCTTCGCACCCGTCTTTTTCGCCAGATCCATGTGGCCGGAGATGAAGTCGGCATGGAGGTGGGTTTCGAGAATGTGCGTGATCGTGACGCCCAGCGAGCGGGCCTCGCTTACGTAGAGGTCCACGTCCCGCCTGGGGTCGATCACTGCGCAGGCCTCTTTCCCGGCGAGGATGTAGGAACTGTGGGCGATCTTTCCGGTGAAGAAGTGCTTGAGAAGCATGGCAGCCTCCTTTCGTCATCTCTCTTTGACCGACCATGTTACTTGGCTCGGCCGGGGGTTTCAATCGCCCCCGGCGGATGGGTCGTGGAACTCCCGCCCCCGCCAAATCATGTAGATCACAGGGTAGAGGACGAGCACGAGGATCAGCGAGGTCAGCAGTCCGCCGATCACCGGGGCGGCGATCCGTTTCATCACGTCGGCGCCCGCCCCCGTGCTGAATAGGATGGGGACGAGACCGAGGTTGGTCGCCACCGTCATGACCTTCGGTCGCAGCCGCTGGACCGCGCCGTGCAGGATAGCCTCCCGGAGATCCTCCAGGTTGCGCATCCGGCCTTCGCTTTTCCAGCGCTCATAGGCCAGATCAAGGAAGAGAAACATGACCATCCCGGTCTCGGCACTGATGCCGGCCAGGGCAATGACACCTACCCAAACGGCAATGCTCATGTTGTAGTTCAGAAGGTAGAGAAACCAGAAGGACCCCACGAGGGAAAAGGGCACAGCAAGGAGCACGAACAGGGTCTTGGCAGTAGATCGGGTATTGAAATAGATGAGGACAAAGATGATGAGGAGCGTGAGCGGGATGACAATCTTCAACCTCTCCTGGGTCGTGACGAGATATTCGTATTCGCCGCTCCACTGGAGGCGATACCCCTCCGGAATCTTCAGGGATGCCACCTTGGCTTTGGCTTCGTCCACGTAGCCCCCCACGTCCCGGCCTGAAAAGTCGACGAATACATAAGAAACCAGAAGGCCCTCCTCGCTCTTGATTGCCGTAGGCCCCTTGACAAATTTGATATCGGCAATCTGCCCCAGCGGTACATGCATCAACGGTGTCACAGCCGCCATCGGGGATGAATATCCCTGGGATGGTTGCGACATGACGGGAACCAGGACCCGCTTGAGGGTCTCCACGTCGTTTCGCATCTCACGGGGGTACCGGATATTCACCGGAAACCGCCCCCTGCCTTCGATGGTGGTGGTCAGGTTCATGCCTCCGACGGCGGATTGGATGATCTCCTGAACATCATCGATACTCAGTCCGTACCGGGCCGCCTCCTGGCGGTTGATGTTGAAATCGAGAAAATATCCGGTAGTGACCCTCTCGGCGTAAACACTCCGGGTGCCGTGGACATCCTTCAGGTGATGCTCGAGTTGAAGACCGATTTTTTCGATTTCCTCGAGCTTCGGCCCCATGACCTTTATTCCCACGGGGGTGCGGATCCCCGTGGCCAACATGTCGATGCGGGCCTTGATGGGCATCGTGAAGGAATTGGCTACCCCCGGGATTGTCAGGGCGTCGTTCATCTCGTCCTTCAGTTTCTCCACCGTCATTCCCGGCCGCCACTGCGGCTCGGGCTTGAGATTGATGACCGTTTCGAACATCTCCAGGGGCGCCGGATCCGTGGCCGTCTCGGCTCGCCCCGCCTTGCCGAATACCTGGGCCACCTCGGGAATCTGCATCAGGAGCTTGTCCTGCAGCTGGAGCAGCTTCGACGCCTCCGAGATCGAGGCTGCCGGAACCGTCACGGGCATGTAGAACAGGGTCCCTTCATAGAGGGGGGGCATGAACTCTGTGCCCAACTTCATGAAGGGATAAACGGTGACGGCCATGATGACCAGGGCCACAATGATGACCGTTTTCTTGAACCGCAGGGCGAAATGGACCACGGGCTCATAAAGCCTGTGGAGGATCGTGCTTACAGGGTTTTTCTCCTCGGGCCGGATCCGGCCGCGGATGAATACCGTCATCAGGGCCGGCGTCAGTGTGATGGCCACGAAGGAGGAAAAGAGAATGGCGAAGGTCTTCGTGTACGCCAGGGGCTTGAAGAGCCTCCCGGACTGGGCCTGAAGCGTGAAGATCGGCAGGAAAGCCACCGTGATGACCAGCAGAGAGTAAAAAAGCGACGGGCCGACTTCTTTTGCCGCCTCGATGATGACTTCGATCCGGTTGCCGGGCGAACCCCGGGCCTCCCACTCCTCGAGTTTTTTATGGGCGTTTTCAACCATGACGATGGACGAATCCACCATCTCGCCGATGGCGATCGCAATACCGCCCAGGCTCATGATGTTGGAGGTGACGTTCAGGTAGTACATGCAGATGAACGAAATGAGAATCGCAACGGGCAGCGTAAGGATGGCCACCAGGGCCGAGGGCAGGTGGAAGAGAAAGACAGCGCAGACGACGGAAACCACAATGGCTAACTCGATGAGCTGGTCCCGAAGGGTTTTGACAGCTCTCCGGATCAGATCGGAGCGGTCGTAGGTGGTGACGATCTTCACCCCTTTCGGAAGACTGGGTTCCACATCCTGTTTCAGCCGTTCTTTCACCCGCTCAATGACATTCAGGACATTTTCCCCGAAGCGCACGACGACGATCCCGCCCACCACCTCGCCCCTGCCGTCGAGGTCAACCAGGCCCCGCCGTATTTCGGGGCCGATCTGGACACTTGCCACGTCCCTGAGAAAGATCGGAGTTCCGCCGCTGCCGGAACCCACGGGAATGTCTTCAACATCTTTTATGCTCTGGATGTACCCCCTTCCCCTGACCATGTACTCGACCCCCGAGAGCTCGAGCACACGCCCCTCCACATCCCGATTGCTCCTGCGAACGGCTTCCATCACTTTCGTAATCGGAATATTGAAGGCCGCAAGACGGTTGGGGTCGATGGTCACCTGGTACTGCTTCACGAAGCCGCCGATGGAGGCCACCTGGGAAACTCCCGGAACACTCTCCAGGGCAAGCTTGATATTGTAATCCTGGATCGTGCGGAGCTGTGAAAGATCGTGCTGTCTGGTTTCATCCACCACGGCATAGGAAAATCCCCAGCCGAGACTCGTCGCATCGGGTCCCAGGACTGGATTGACGTCGGCCGGCAGTTTGTTTTTCACGGCCTGCAGGTATTCCAGGATCCGGCTTCGCGCCCAGTAGATGTCCGTCCCTTCCTCGAAGATGACGTAGATGAAGGAGCTCCCCAGGAAGGAGAATCCCCTAACAACTTGCACCTTGGGTGCCGCCAGGAGTGTAGACGAAATGGGATAGGTCACCTGGTCCTCGATGAGGTCCGGGCTTCGTCCGAGCCACTCCGTGTAGATAATGACCTGCGTGTCGGAAAGATCAGGGAGGGCGTCAAGCGGCGTGTTCTTCATCGCCCAGGTTCCCCAGGCGATGGCGGCCAACACGAAGAGGATGACGACAAACTTGTTTCTGGCGCTGTACTCGATGATCCGGGCGATCATGCAGAGATCCGTCTATTCCGTCTGTTTCGTTTTTCCGTCAACATGTGGGGTATCGGGACTCGGGTATCGGGTATCGGGAAGGAGGCAGACTTCGTTTATAGAAATTCTTTAGTACCTTCAGCCCCTATGCCCTATACCCGAAACCCTATCCCCTATTTCTTCTCCAAGGGCTTGACACCCTTGAGCTGCGACTCCGAGTCAATGAGGAAGGTGGCGGAGGCGGCTACCATCTCCCCTGCCTTCAGGCCCATCAAGACCTCCCGATATCCTTCCGCTCTCAACCCCAGCATGACTTCCCTCGGTTCGAAATACCCCTCCCCCTGGTCCACGTAAACGATCTGGCGGGTGCCCGTGTCGATGACGGCATCATCCGGAATGGCCAGCTTGCTCCCCAAGCTTATTTTTATTTCCACGGAGGCATACATCTGGGGCTTGAGCCGTCCTTCGGGGTTGGGGATGGCGAATCTCACCCGGGCCGTCCTCGTCTCGCCGGACAGCAGTGGGTAAACATAATCGATCTTCGATTTGAACTCTTTCCCGGGCAGATAGCTCAGGCTGATGGACGCCGGCTCGCCAACCCGGATGGATGACAGTTCATACTCATAGACATCGGCGATAACCCAGACCGTGGAGAGATCGGCCACATCGAAGAGTTTCTCACCGGGCATGACCCTCATACCCTGGATGACCATTTTCTGAACGACATACCCGTTGGCGGGACTGTAGATGGTCAGGGTCCTCCGGGCCTTTCCCGTCTGCTCGAGTTCCCGGATCTGCGCCTCCGAGATATCGAATCGCTGCAACCTTTTCTTTGCCGCCTCGACAAGGGCCTCGGCGTCTCTCGAAAGCATCGAACCCGTCCCGGCATCGGTCCCCCTCTCCTTGCGCCACTTCAGGATATTCAGATACTCTTCCTGGGTCGCCAGCAGCTCCGGGCTGTAGAGCTCTGCCATGGGCTCTCCCTGCCGGACATAACGGCCCGTATAATCGATATAGAGTTTTTCGATCCACCCCTCGACCTTGGTGTTCACCGTCCTGAGCCTGCGCTCGTCATATTCGATCCTGCCGACCGTCTTGAGGACCTTTCGAAGGGGCCTCACGGCTGCGGGGACCGTCTTGACCCCGATCATCTGCTGCTTCTCCGTCGTGATTTCAACGGTAGGGAGCTCCTCCGATGCCTTGGTCTCCGGCGCTTTTGACCCCGGTGCAGCGGCAGGAGCCGGACCTGTCCCCCCATGGCCCTCGTGCCCGCCTGAAGGAGCTCTCTGCGTGGAGTCAGATGACGGGGCTTTCTCCTTGAACCAGTTCTGCGGCTCAACACCCGCAATGTAAAGCAGGAGCCCAATCGCAAGGAGTGCCGCACCGATGGCCAGGATGTACTTTTTCTTCATTTTTTCAGAGTCCCTGAGGGTGGAAATTCGCTATCTGAGCCCGGATCATTCCGCCAGATCTCCCGTATACGCCCCGATCCTCGCAATGGCCTTCTGCCGCTCCGAGAACTGGTTCCAGTAAAGGACTTCGAAATCGATAAAGGCCTTGAGTCGCGTGACGACCGTGAGGGCATCGACCTTACCCGTCGAATAGGCGGCAAGGGCCGCCTGGTAATCCTGGGTGCTCTTGGGGATCAATGCATTTCGGTATAGCTCCATAAGCCTCTGCGCTGACGCGGCCATGGCATAATTCTCGCGGATGGATGACGAAATCATGAGTTTGATTGCCTCGAGGTCATGTTTGGCTTCGAGGAGCTGCGCCTGGGCTTCCCTCACGGCCGGCTCCTGCTTGGAGCTGAAGAACACGGGCAGATTGATGGATGCCGTGAGTTTGTACATGTCGGTGAAATCACCCCGCCGCTGTTCCGTGCCGGCGTTGAGTGTCACATCGGGGAAGTACTCTTTTTTCGACATGTTCACCTTGGCCTCGGCGCCGGCAATCATTTTCTCTTTCGCCCTGATCTCCGGGGAGCGATCATAGGCCTTTTTCACCAGTTCGCCGAGTGTCTCTTCCAGTCTAGCTTCGCGGCCCGCTGACGGCCGCCCGAGGGGCAGGCTCGTGTCCCGCCCGACAGCGAGGTTCAGCATTCCCTCCAGGGTCTGGATCTTCTGCCGGAGCATCTCCTCTTTCTCGAGAAGCATGTATTTCTCCGCCTGTGCCATGATGGCGTCCTGCTGCGATGCCATGCCCGAAGAATATCTCGCCAGGGCCGACTCTTCCATGCTCGAGAACAGGGACTTCCGCTCCCCGATGATATCCAGGCTTTTGTAGACAAAGAACAGCTCGTAGTAATTTTCGATCACCTTCGAGATCACCCTTCGCTGGAGGGCCTCGTAGGAAGCTTTCTGGCTTTCGGCATCGGCCCGTGCCATATCCTCCTTCAGGCCTCGTTTGCCCGCGAAGGGAAATGTCTGAGACAGTTCGAACATCCACTTCGAATCGGGGGACTGTCCGTACGTATAGCTGCTCGCGGTGTCATTCTGATATCCGAACGTGAACATGGGGTCCGGAAGGCTTCCCGCCTGGGGAACCTTGTATGTGAAAGCACCAACCCTGGATTGGGCGGCCAGCATTTCCCGGTTATTGCGCAGCGCTTCATCGATGAGCCACTTCAGGTCCATCTCCTC
>Ga0105103_10000159_pt1 | contig 36048 bp, 63 predicted proteins | sample PPLLaktember2015_2_FD_79107 | JGI IMG/M metagenome (GOLD analysis project Ga0105103, IMG submission 79107) | Freshwater sediment microbial communities from Prairie Pothole Lake near Jamestown, North Dakota, USA - PPLs Lake P7 Core (6) Depth... | ecosystem: Environmental > Aquatic > Freshwater >...
AGAAAGTGTGAACGTGTTAGGTTCTATAAGCTGATTCAGTCCGTGATTGCATTTGCGTATTTTAACAATGAGGTGGAGTAATGGACTGGTACGCACACTATCCGGCAGACTACATGAAGCACACAGACCATTTGAGTATGCTTGAAGATTCGGCATACAGACGGCTTCTTGATTCATACTATGCCAAGGGAAAACCGCTATCAGCAGACCCCAAGCATTTGCTTAGCATTTGCCGAGCGTTTGCTTCCGAAGAACAAAATGCCGTAATGTCAGTCATCAATCAGTTTTTCGTACTTAAAGGCAAATTTTACCATAATGAAAGAGCCGATAAAGAGATAGAAAAGGCCGAAATCATTAGTCAAATACGAAAAACATCTGGCAAAAAGGGAGGTCTAGCAAAAGCTAAGCAAGTGCCAGAGCAAAAGCTAGAGCAAATGCCTAAGCAAATGCTACCACATAGAGAGAGAGATATATCTCTTAATCCGGTTCAAGATGCGCGGCTAGTTCTTGAGTGCCGCGATGACTTCAAGCGGATACGAGAAGTAGACGTTGTTCTTGTGCTTAGAAACAATTTCAACAAGCAAACGTACAAACAAAACCTAGAGGCGTTTTTGGTGGACGCGGCGAACCAGACCGAAAAAATCAAGAACCCTACAGGTATGCTACGCGCATATATGTCTAAACAGCCAGCAGGAACAATCAAAAAAGAAGTAAGGGGGCTGTAATGGACTACAAGGAAATCAAAGAGCTTGTTGATATGCCAAAGCTGTTAGGCCGTCTTGGATACCAGCTAGACAAAAACAAACGATGCGCCTGTCCTATACACGGCGGCGATAATAAAACAGCGTTCTCTGTGTCGAATGATGGGCAATCTTGGACTTGTCACACAAAATGCAACTGCGGAGGGGGGATATTCCAGTTCATAGAAAAGCTGGAAGGCGTAAGCATAGATCAGGCAAAGATTCGTATTCAGGAAATGTTTGCGCTTTCTGATGACAGGCCGATTATAAAAGCCAAGCCAGAGCCGGAAAAAGAAAAGGTTGTTGTTGGTAAAACCGTATATGTTTACAGGGATGACAACGGGGAAGAGATATTCAGGGTCAACCGAGTAGACTATGCGGACGGGCGCAAAGATTGCTTTCAGGAATGTAACGGTAGCAGGACGCTTCCGGCAAACGTAAGAACGCTCTATAATCGCCACCTAATGGCTAGAGAGCCTGATGCGTATGTTTTCCTGTGCGAAGGTGAGAAAACGGCTGATGCGCTTGTTTCCGTTGGCGTAGTGGCTACAACAAACCCGCTTGGTTCTAAAAGCTGGAAGCCTGAATATGCAGACCTGCTTAAAAACCGTAAGGTTGTTTTAATGCCGGACGCAGACGAACACGGAGAGACTTGGCGCGATGAAGTCCTAAAAAGCCTGCGCGGCAAGGTTGAAACGGTGCAAATTATATCGATGCCTGAAAAGTTTATTAGAGAGCATCCAGAGTTTACCGGACATGACTTTGCTGACTACTTGAAAATAAACAAGGACACGGCAGAGGATGACTTAATGGCGTGGCTTGATGCTTCTGATGAAATGCCTAGAGGTATTGATGCTAAAATCCTTGGCAGACCAGCAGACGGGTTCAGAGAGCTATCTAAACGCGCAAAGCTAGGGATTAGCAATGACGTTTTTAATTTGCGCCAATGGTTGCCGACATTCGACCTTGTAATAAAAAAAGGTGATATGCTTGTTTTAATGGCAAACACATCCGTGGGGAAAACGCGACTGCTTCACAATATGCCGTACTTTATCCGGCACGTTAACTACGCCATGTTCGACTTAGAGCTTAGTTTTGAGACGCTTTGCGAACGATATGCGGCTATGCAGAACGGGCTATCTGTTCGAGAGTTTGAAGAAAAGATTATGGCCGGCTTTGAAATGCAGTCTCCGCAGGTTGACAACGTATACATTCAGAAGATCGCAAAGCTGACTGTAACTAAAATAAGGGAGCGCGTCGAAGAGCTTGAGCTTTTAACCGGAAAAGAAATTCATTGCGTCGGCGTTGATTATATTGGACTAATGACCGGAACAGGGTCTAAATATGAATCAACGTCTGACAACGTAGAAGAGTTTAAGGCGTACATTTCGGAAGTCGGAAAGGTTGGAATACTTACAACGCAAGTTGCAAGGCCAACAGATAAAGAAAATGGAATGTATCAATGCCCTTCTCCGTTTTCAGCAAAGAACTCTGGAAGCATAGAATGTTCGGCGCAAGAGCTAATCGGATTCTGGAAAGACGAACACGAAAAAAACAGGATATGGGCTAGATGCTTGAAATACACTCATGGCGAATATCCATATCAGGACGTTGCATTACACGCTGACAATTTGGAAATAAGAGAAGAGCGAAGATATAGACCAACCGAAACCGAATGACAGATTTTAGCAAAACAGAAAGGAAGTTGATGAACTACAAAAGAATAAATGGAAAAATGGTAAAAATACCGCATGGACAGGCTGATATTGCGTGGCTTGAAAATAAATCAATAAACGATTTATGCCAAATTATTGCATTGAAAAGCAGATCAATTCCTGACTGCAAGGAAAAGTTGGTGCAGATGCTTAACGGGATAAAAATTTAGCAAACAAAACAGAAAGGCAAAAAATGAACATACACAGAATGAGGAACATTGAAAAACGAGTATTTGGTGCCGAAAAGCGCATCGAAGAACTGCAAGCAAAGGTATCGATACTTGAGTGCAAAGGACACGAGTGGGTTGAAACCAACTGGCACGAGGATTCTCCGTTTTTTTTAACGTGGCTTGGAACTGTATATATTACCTGCAAAAAGTGCGGGAAACGCTCAACGATGACCACAAAAGAATGGGGCTTGTACCGACTGAACGAAGCCAAAAAGCAGGTTGAAAGCCTGTCTTGCTATGAAATTAAGCAACCGAAGAAAGGCAAATAATGAGCGAACAGAACCAGCTATCAGTAGAACTCACCGGAACAGTCATAGCCGTAGAAGAAACAAAGGAGTACGGAGCAAATCACTTTCGCAAAGCGCAGATTGCGATTGAAGTGACAGACGGCAAATTCGCGCAGAAACTGGCAATAGAGGCCGCAGGAAAGAAATCCGACCTGTTTGCCGAGGCAGGCGTTGTAATTGGCGACACGGTGGCAGTCCGTTGCAATTTGCAGGGCAGGGAGTGGAACGGACGCTATTTCGTTTCACTTAGCGCATGGAAGTGCGAAGTTCAAGGCGAACGCAGACGCGATGATGTGCCGCCGAAGTCGAAGGCTGTTCAGGACGCTAAGGACGCGTTTGGAGGCGTTGAACTCGACCAAGATTCGCCATTTTAGTTTACCCGCCAGTCTGCGGCATTGTCGGGAAGTCTCGGCAAAAAGGTAACGGTGCGGCTGGCATCGGGCAGGCAACCAGCTCCAATTTTAATCCATTTAAAAACAAATTAAAAAACGCTTTACACCAGATCAGGCTTATGAAATGATCATGGCAGTTAAACAAAAGGAGTGCAGAATGAGCGAACAAATCACAGGCGAACAGTTAGAATCAGACGCGGCGAGACAGAAACACGACACAAGCGCGAATTGTGCAGAGTGCGGGTGTGACCTCGATACGGAAGAACACCACGGCATTAGCATAGACGGTGAAAAGTATTGCTGTTCGGACTGCATAGATGACGTTATCCGGCTCGACAGCATCAAATACTCGACTGGTCGGTGGGGCGCATCGGCAAAACATGGAAAAGATTTTGATACAATCACGGTCGAAGCAGTCGCAACCAGCCAGCAAGCCGCACTCAAACGCGCAAAAGACTACGCAGAAATGACGCTTGAAGGCGTTAATGCTTATGTGGAGGTAAACTAATGCGCTTTGTTGGCTGGAAATGTTATGTAGTGGTTTTGGTTTGTTGGTTATTTGCCTTATTGTCAGACAATCCGGAAGTATTTCTTACAACTGGGCTTGTTTTTGCGTGGCTTCCGCTTATGGAGATTAAATAATGACCACCGAACTCGACCTTTTCAGAGATTACCGTTACCGCGTTAAGACAGAACGTCCGGCGAAAACACCCGCTGACGTTTGCCAATCTCGACACGGTGGCAATCAGCACAGCGCAAACGCAAACAAACGCGTTTCCAAAGCCGCCGACCGTGAAGCCGTCTACAGCCTCATTAAACAGGCCGCTGACGGTCGAACGCTTCGTGAGCTATGCGCTATCATGGGCAAGACTCCAAACGCCTTGTCAGGGCGCATTACAGAGCTTAAAATGCTCGGTCGCGTCGAAGTCAACGGAACCCGCGAAGGTTGCGGAATTAATTTTGCTTGCAACCGTAACAAAAACAATCCAGCATAGCCACCTTATGAAATACCGACGTTTCTATACCAATTCGAGACTGGGAGCTTCTCCAGTAGGTGCTAGGGTAGCGTCGGTCAATGTATAGCATCATCCTTTAAACCCTTGTTTGAAATCCGTGCAGGGGAGAATGAAGCACACGGGACTAAATTAACAATAGGAGTAACGAAAAATGAATAGCAGAATAGAAAACTATCTAAAAACAATCACTAGCCATCTAGATTCGCTAGACATTAACGATAGAGTATCAGAATTAAACGAAATACGTATTGAATTGAGCAAGCATAGCCCGTTCAATAAAGAACCTGTTGACTGCGTTGTGTGGGTAAAAAACACCTCGGTTGAGGCGAATGACTATAACCCTAACTGCGTAGCTCCTCCAGAAATGGAACTTTTGAGGGTTTCTATTGCAAGCGACGGTTACACCCAGCCTATCGTTACGATGAAAAAAGAGAACGATACTAGAGAGGTTATCGACGGGTTCCACCGTAACCGAGTAGGAAAGGAGTGTAAGGACATTCAGGAACGAGTTTTGGGTTATCTGCCAGTGGTGACAATAAACTATGAGCGTGAGAGCAAAAACGACCGTATGGCCTCTACGATTCGTCACAATCGAGCCAGAGGAAAGCATACCGTAAAAGCCATGAGCGACATTGTTATTGAGCTTAAAAACCGTAACTGGAAAAACGAGCGCATAGCCCGTGAGCTTGGCATGGAAGAGGATGAGGTTTTACGTCTTTGCCAGATCACCGGACTTGCCGGATTATTCAAGGATGAGGACTTTTCAAAGTCATGGGATATTTCAGATTCAGAACCCGATTCTGTTTTTGTTCCGCTTGATGATTTGGTAGATGAAGAAGAAAAAGAAAAGTATGGCTTTCGCACAGTTAACACCAGCGACGAAAAGCGTATTTTCCATACCTTTGACAAGTGGGAATGTCATAAGGCCGGATTCTATTCAGCGACACACCCAACAATGACAAAAGATCAATGCGAAGAGGAATATAAAAACTTTCTTTCAGACGAAGAGCGGTTCCGGTCTGCGCTTAACAGAGTAATTACGGAATGGAAACACTCTTGCGAGCATTATCTTACAAACGCCTCTATGAACCGCATTGCGTGGCTCGGTCAAGCCTCTCTGTGCTATGCCTCTGGAATACCAAGTACATTCAGAGCCGGATACCATCTTTTGACAGAAGAACAGCAGTCAAAAGCAAATGAAATAGCTCTTGAGTATCTTAACAAATGGCTTACTGCAAACAGCATGGAAGAGGTTAACCTTGAAGGCGGTATGCCGGATAGACAGTCAACAATTTACTAGGGGTATAAAATGCAGGTAAAGAAATATAAACAGCAGAATGTTTTGGATGCATCTAGAGACAGAGTTTCTAAAATCTTTGACTCATTTGAAAAAATATATGTCAGCTTTTCTGGAGGCAAGGACAGTTCCGTAATGCTCCATTTGGTTATGGATGAGGCAATCAAAAGGAATAGAAAGGTAGGCGTTCTAGTTATTGACCTTGAGGCTCAATATTCTGATACGATCGAACATATTACAGCTATGAAGGATTTTTACAAAGACAACATAGAGCTGTTCTGGACTTGCGTTCCTCTTCTTCTTCGTAATGCGGTTACTAACTTTGAGCCTCGCTGGTGTTGCTGGGATGAAGATAAAAAAGAAATATGGGTTAGACAAAAGCCAGATTGCGCTAAAACAGAAAAAGACTTCCCATTTTTCATACCTAAGATGGAGTTTGAAGAGTTTATGGTTCTGTTCGGAGAGTGGTATTCAGAAGGAAAAGAGTGTGCGGCCTTTATCGGAATACGAGCAGACGAAAGCCTCCATCGCTATTGTGCAATTGCTACATGGGAAAAGAAAGATCGTCAGTTCAAGGACTATATCTGGACAACAAAGATCATCGGTAACGTGTATAACGCCTATCCAATCTATGACTGGAAAACAGAAGACATCTGGCGTTATCACGGAAAGTTTCCTGAAAAGCTACACAACGGCATCTATGATAAAATGCAAATGGCTGGTGTAAAAATAAGCCAGCAACGGCTTTGCCAGCCATACGGAGACGATCAGAGAAGGGGTCTTTGGCTGTATCATATTCTTGAGCCGGACACATGGTATAAGCTTATTGCGCGTGTCAATGGGGCAAACTCTGGTGCTTTATACATAAAAGAAAACGGAAACATGACCGGATATAATAAGATTTTTAAACCGGATGGACATAGCTGGAAAAGCTACTGCAATTTTCTTCTTCAAACAATGCCAGCAAAGACTAGAGAGCATTACAGATTGCGATTTAAAAAATTCATTTCAGGATGGCATGACAGAGGGTATACTTCAATACCAGAAGAGGCTCCGGAAGAGCTTGAAAGCAAGTGCTGGGCTCCTTCATGGCGCAGAATGTGCAAGGTTCTTCTGAGAAATGACTATTGGTGCAAAGGGCTTGGTCAAGTACAGCCTAAATCAGAAGCGTATGGAAAATGGCTTGATATAAAGAAAGCCAGAAAAAGCACAAAATAACTACATAAGGCATATCAATGACCAAAACAATAACCCTGCCACTCCCATCTCCGAAGCTATCCCCAAATGCCAGAATACATTGGGCGCAACGCTCAAAGCTCGTTAAAGCCGCCAGAACGACCGCCAGACTGATTGCACAGGCTCAGGGCGTATCATCAGCAACGCCGATTCACTCTTACCGCCTGCGTTTCATCTGGAAGGATAATCGGCGCCATGACCGCGACAACTCAGCCAGCTCAGCGAAAAGCGTTTTAGACGGCATTGCAGACGCAACCGGACAGGATGACGCGGACTGGCTTTTTTACGGCGTGGAGTTTGGCGAACAGGACAAGCGCAACCCACGGATTGAAGTGATTGTTGAACTCATCGAATCTTGAAGAGGCGTTGAAGAGAACGGTTCACGAGGTATCAAGCCACATCGGAAAAACACCAGTCAAGACAATTCTTAGAATGTATCCTTATTTATATTTAGTTCAAATATACAGTTGACACAATCAAAGGCTTTCTGTAAGCATTTCGGTATGAGCAAAACCGACGGCAAATCAGGCGCAGGCAGGCCTACAAAACACACTGAAGAGCTTTTAGAAAAAGCCCGTGAATATCTTTCAGTTTACGAAAATAAAGGCGAGGTCGTGCCGTCAATCGTCGGGCTGGCTTTTCATTGCAAGATTGCGAAACAGCGCGTTTATGACTGGATAAAAGACGAAGAAAAAACAGAATTTCGGGACATCGCAAGAGAAGTTGAGCAAGTTCAGGAGCTAAAACTAGCATCAGGCGGCCTGACAAATGTGTTTAACTCCAACATTACCAAGCTCTTACTTAGCAAACACGGCTACAGCGACCGACAAGAGGTCGACCACACCAGCGGCGGCGAAAAGATCAGCAAGCTCGAAATCACAATGGTCTAAATTATGTCCTTGGCAAAAGTAAGCCTTCCGAAGTGGTCAGACATTCTGCTAAATCAGCAGGCAGATTACAAAGTTATTCACGGCGGTAGAGGAAGCGCGAAAAGCTGGGCGGCGGCAATGTGCCTATCAGTCAGGGCAATGAAGCAAAAGCAATTCATCCTTTGCACCCGCGAAGTGCAGCTATCCATTGCCGATTCAAGCAAGCGCACGATTGAGAAGCAGATTGAACTTTTAGGCGCACAATCCGAGTTTGAAACGACGCTGAACAGTATCACGCACATTTCAACCGGCTCAGAGTTTCGCTTCCGTGGCTTAAACGACATTCGATCATTTGAAGGCGTTGATATTGTCTGGATTGAAGAAGGGCAGGCAATCAGTCAAAAAAGCCTCACAGACCTGCTTCCTACCATTCGCGGCAAAGGTTCGGAGCTTTGGATAACGATGAACCGGCAGACGGAGAATGACCCCGTTGACAAGCTATTTCTGCAAGGCTCTACCCCGCCAAACACAATCATCCGCAAGGTTAACTTTGATGAAAACCCGTGGTTTCCTGACAGGTTGCGGACGTTGATGGAGTGGGACAAGCAGAATGATTATGACAAATACCGGCACGTTTGGCTTGGTGAACCGGTAAGGCACAGTGAAGCGCAAGTGTTTTTCGGACGCTGGAAGGTTGAGCCGATACCGGAGCCAAAAGCAAACACCCGCTTTTATTTTGGGGCAGACTGGGGTTTTGCAAACGACCCGACAACGCTTGTCCGGTGCTGGATTGATGGGCGGCGGCTTTACATCGACAAGGCGGTCGGAGGCGTTGGGATTGAGATTGACCGCACACCGCAACTATTCCGGCAGATTGAAGGCTCCACGAAATGGCCTATTACGGCAGACTGTTCACGGCCTGAAACTATCAGCTATATGAACCGCAACGGGTTTCGATGCCAGCCGAGCAAGAAGGGCGCAGGAAGTATTGTCGACGGAGTGGCGTTTTTGCGGCAATTCGACATCATTGTTGCGCCGGATTTAAAAGAAGTTCAGGACGAGCTTTCACTTTACAGCTACATAATCGACAAAAAAACAGACGCAATAACTCCAAACATTGAGGACGCGCATTGTGATTACGTGGACGCGACCCGCTATGCCCTTGAGGAGCTTATGAGGCGCGAGCGTTCAGGTGATTCCGGCTTTCTCCAAATGGCATAACGAAAGGCAAAAATGCACAGCAACCAGATAAACCAGCCAAATCCGACAGGATACACAAAGCTGTTTAAAGGCGCATACAAGCGTCGAGCCGTGCCAACTGAGGACAAGGGCGGATTAACGTACATCGAAGGCAGGAGCGGCGAATATGACGCAAGGGAGCGCGAGCTAATCAGCGACCCATACGCTGATGGGTGGAAGTGGGCAGAGGATAAGAATCCGCTTCATACGTTTGCACCGCCTAAATTTGCAAAGGCCTGGCGCAAAGCAGAGATATTAAAGCTTTTTGAATTGGGGTTTAGAGATTGCAAGGAGTTGGAGGGCATGAAGAAATGAGCAAAACGAGACGCAGGCACGTTGTCGCCGGACTGTTTGATGACGGAACTGAGGTTGAATTTAACGGGTGCGGATGGTCGCCGAAAGGCAAGGGCAAGCGGTACGACCGGCATGACGCAGACCAAGCCGCGTTTGATGTGAATTGCTCCGGTGACATTACGGCTTGGCGGGAAGAAGTTATTTAGACACAGTCTAAACAAGCTAACTAGACAGAATCTAAACAACGTGGTATAGGTTTTAAATCTTTTAAGGGGGCATAATGTCAGACTATATCGGTCAAGGTTCAAATGAAGGCAGATTCAGGCAGACCAAGCACCGTCCCCGCACGGATGAGAGCGCGGGTTCATCGGCAAAGGCAAAGACAGATTTGCCGCTTGATTTGACGCGCAGGAACTCCATTTATGACGCACGATGTGAGCAGATGGAAACAAACCTGCTGGCCGTTCAGGGTGGGCGCGAGTACGTCAAGCGTCGGCTCTCTCGTTTCTCTGGCGAATCTAAGATCGACTGGGAAGGCGGCACACGAGCAGACGGCGGGAAGGTTGACGGGCGAAAACAGCAAAGCCATTGCTTCCCATACGCTGGGAAGATTGTTGGCAAAATCAGTCAGCACGTTTTCAGCGACACACCGAAGCGAACAAATTGCCCCGACGAAATTCTTGAGGATGCAAGCGCGGATGGGAAGCCACTTAATGACCTAATGCGGCAGGCTAACGATTACCTGACGGCGTGTGGATGGTGCTGGCTTGGAGTTGATGCGCCTGTTATTGATGGGCAAATCAGCGTTGCCGAAAAGCAGAAGAAAAAGGTTCGGCCATACATTCAGGTTTATTCCCCGCTCGAAGTGGTTGACTGGAAATTCGACGGCATCGGAGGCATCCAATGGCTTATCACCGAGAGCAAGGTTGTCGAAAGCACTACACCGGATAAGCCGGAAACCTGCTACACGGTTAGACGAATATGGACTGCTGGCATGGTACGCATCGTCAAAATCTACGTTAACGAAAAGGGCAAATCTGTAGTCGAATCTGACGAAACGTACCCTATAAACTACAGCGGTGTTCCGTTTGTTCTTTGCGGCACAATCTGCGCGAAAGGCCACGCGTTTGACGACATTGAAAGCGTAAACAGAACCATCATGGATTTGGAAAGCGTTAACCGTGCTAACTTCTTCAAGCGGTGCTATCCTCAGCTTGTGCTTCCGGTTTCGTGTATCCAGAACGCGGCAGATTCTTATTCAGCGACCGGACTGACACCAGCAGAAATGATTATCGGTCTGAACTATCCAATTTTAATCACGAAAGACGACCCCGCTCCTGCATACTTAATGCCGACAGCCTCAGACCTTGGCGCCGTTCGGACGGAGATACAGCAACTCAAATCCAATATGTTCGACAGCGTTGGTTTGATGCTCCAGCAGGAATCACGGCAGGTTGCTAGTGCGGAAAGCAAAGCGTGGGACTTCTTGGATGTGGCGCAGGTTATGAGAGCGCGGGCTGAAATCCTCGAATCGGTTGAGCAGAAAGTCGCCGCAATAGTTAACGCATGGGACGCATCAATTCCGGCGTGGGAAGTTTCGTATAACCGGCAGTTTGATATTGGCGACTTTGGCGCAGAGATTAATGCGCTGATTATGACCGCAAACGCCTCTATGCCGGCAGAGATGTATCGCATGGTGTTGCGTAAGATATTCAACCGTCTCGACCGGCTTGGGTCGGAAGTCAGCGACGAACAGCGCAAAGAGATCGAAGCCGCTATTGACGAATTTTCGCCAAATACTTTCGGCGGGATGCCGGATCTTGAAGCGGCGAAAACCGATGAAGATGACAAAGAAACAGATTTACAGGCTCCACCCGAGCCATGATCGGGCGATTAGGCAACCCACGGCCTTAAACGTGGTTAACAGGCGGTTACGGCCTTAACGTGACAGGAGAAAACGAGACATGACGAAGGCAGAAAAAACAGCAAAGTTGAAGGAAGCAGGGCTGGACGATGCTACCATCGAAGCACTATTGGGCGGCGACAGTAACGAAAGTGAAATCGCGGCTCTGAAGGCTAAACTGGCAGAAGCGGAAGGCAAAGCAAACGGCATACTGGGCGACAAAAAGAAACAACAGCAGAAGGTTGAGGAATTGCAAGCAAAGCTCGATGAGCTGGAAGGCAAAGACCTAGGCGAAGCGGGCAAGCTGAAACTTGAAATGGAACGCTTGAAGGCGCGTTTAGACAAAGCCGAGAAGGATAAAACCGACTTGGAAGCGACCTATACGACCGAAAAGCGCAACAGCGAGTTAAGCAAGATTGCACAGCGGCTTAAATTTCTCGACACCGTACCAGAAGATACGCGCTCCCTGATTATCTCAAACGAGCTGAAAGACCTCCAAGACCTTGGTAACACGGTACTGGTGGACGAACGCCTGAAATCAGTCTCAACAAAATACGCTGGATTGCTTGCGGCTAATGTTCCGAGTGGGGCAGGCACAAAGGCAGGACAGCAAACGAACCAGACGGGTAATCGCCCGACACTGGATGCGCTTAAAACAAAACCGCTATCTGAAATCGCCAAAGACCCCAAGGCATACGTCAAGGAGTTCATGGCGGCGGCAGAAGCGGAGAAATAAGAAAGAGAGAGTAATAACATGGCTGAAACTATCTATGGTGAAATGTGGACGCAAGTTGCGTTGGCTGGTCTTCGTAAAGACCTCGTTGGTGCTATGATCTGTAATTCGCAGTTCAAGCAGGAAGTATGGGGCAAGGGCGACACGCTGAACATCGTTGGCGTTAGCACTCTGACCGACAAAGAGTACACTGATGACAACATCACGTATGAGGACATTACCGATTCAAGCCAGAAGCTGGAAATCGACAAAGCCCGTTACGTGGCGTTTAAACGTGAAGATGCTGCTCGTGCCAAAACTTCCATCGAAAAAATGACCGAAGTCGTAACTGATGCCGGTTATCAGATGGGTGATTACTGGGATGCGCTGGTTATGGCAGAATACGCCAACGCCGGACTTGATTCCTACGCAACCGGCACGACCCCCTGGCAGGTAACAGCGACCACGGCGGCAAACATTCCGCAACTGTTTGGCGCAATCGTTCGTCAGCTCAAAAAAGCTAATGCCCCTCGCGGCGACATCTACGCGGTTGTTCCTCCTGAAATTGAAGAAGCAATCACGATGTACTTTGGCAACAAAGGCCCGTCGAGCGTTATGTCTGACGACTACGTTATGAACGCGAACTATCGCGGCAAAATGTTCGGCGTGAACGTGTTTATTTCGAACAACCTCGTTACTGGTTCGAGCGTTACTCACGGCTTGGCTGGCGTTATGGGGACTTCCATTGCGCTCGCTAACGACATCATCACTGACGAAAAACTGCGGCTCGAAGGTCGAATCGCAGACGGTCAGCGCATCCTGTCCATCGGCGGTATCAAGACCTACCGTCCGGCAGTCAGCATTGACGTTAACCTGAACGAAACCGTCATTGCCTAATGACAAAGGGCGGGAATCCAAACCGCCCGATATTTGACAAACCAAACAGGAGAAACATTATGAAGAAAATCATCGCACTCGCAATCGTAGCCGCTGGAGTCGGAGTTTATGCGGCTAACTACACACCCGTAACCGCAGAAGGAACGGCGGCAACGGCGACCATTACCACGGCAACCATCACCACCGGAAACGTGACCACACTGAAAACCGGAACTATTCAGAGTTCAGTAGGTGCGGCGGCGGCAACCATCGCCACAAACGGGGTCGTAACCGTACCGTCTGCTGTTCTGACAACGGCCGACATCAATGGAGGGACTGCTGATGCCGTGGTTATTGGAGCAACTACACCGGCTGCGGTAACGGCGACCACAGCAACCGTAGGGACATCGCTTGTCCTGACAAACACTGGGTCAATCGTTATGAGTGGAGTGACCTGCGTAACGTCAAACCTCACTGTGCTGAACGGTGAAGGCACGACAAATACGCTGACCATTGTTGACGGTTTGATTACCGCCATTCAGTAACCGAACAAGGGCGGGACGACAACCGCCCGTTTTTTACAACATTCAGAAGGGGATTTTATGGCAGACTACAAGGGACAGACGAGAACGGTTTACACGAACGCGCAAGAAGCCGCACAAAAGGCACAGGCTGAGTCCGTGGCTGTCTTTCCGGTGGTTGAGCAGGTAAACGCATTGGAAGAAGTAAAGCCCGCCACAAAGGGCAAACGGAAGGCTTAAAAAATGGCCTACACAAAAACGATAACCGACGCGAACGCATACTACGCCGTCAGCAACCATGTCCGGTCTTTTGATTGGGCAAATTATGGCACGGATGAGCGAACCGGCGCACTGGCACAGGCCAAGCGCGAAATAGAGCTTTTCATCGGGCGTGACGTATGTGACCCATCGGGGACTGACAAGTTCCGTGACGATTACGCAATCTTCGAGCAGGCTCTTTTCATTCTCGACGAAACGGTGCGAACCACGACCAGCCAAAACTCGGCGCAGATGATTGAAACCGCCGAAACAGAAAAGCGCGAACGTGACTACGGCGTAACGCTTTCACCTATGGCGCAGAAGTATCTTGCGCGGCAACGTCTGAGAATTAGCAGAGGGTCTTAACATGGCAAAGCTGTCCGGCAAAGCCCGCGAAAAGCTCTTGCTGGCACAAACCGAGCAGGGCAAGCGGCAGATTTTAAAGATCACGGCAGAAGCGCGGCGCGATATTGAAGCCAAAATCATTGAAGCAACAAACCGTGGCGACTTTGTACGGGCGGCGGTAATCAGGGACGGACTTTATAAAGGCATTGCTGATGAGTATGTAAAGCTGAACCGTGGGGTTGATGACTGGACAAAGCAACGCGCAACGGTAGTTTCCAAGGCTTGGCACGCTCTTGCCATTGATGACCTTCCGGCTTCCGTTGCCGGTGTTACATTCGGGCAATTCTCAAAGAAGTATCTGAATGACATAATCGGCAAAATCAATCCTTCGACGGTTGGCGGCAGGGTTGCTATGAACGCGCGCATTGGCGGCATGATGACCGAGGACATACGCGCAATCAGGACGGCGGTTTCTGATGTGATTCGCAAGGGTGCATTGACCGGCATGAATTACAAAGAAATGTCAGCAGAGATGAAGCAACGGGCGGCAGAGATTAAACCGGCCTTCAAGTTTGTCGATAAGGGCGGCAAGACATGGAACACGGATTCTTATTTCGGGATGCTGAACCGGACGCTTCATAACACGGTGGCGCGCGAAACGTTTATCGATACGATGGTTGAAAGCGGATTAGACCTTGTTAGGATTGAAGGCAAAAGCTCTGACCCTGATTCGCCTTGCATACCGTATGAGGGTGAGATTTTGAGCATTAGCGGAACGTCTGACAAGTACGGTTCGCTCGATGATGCTATTGCGGATGGGCTTTTTCATCCGAATTGTTGCGTTCCTGAAACGATGGTTGAAAGCCCTGACATGACGGCGGCTTATCGTTTTGAGTATTCAGGCGAGGTTGTCAAGATTGAATATGCCAGTGGTAATACGCTCACCGTTACCCCAAATCACATGCTTCTCACCGATCAAGGATTCGCCGCCGCGCATACGCTCGCAAAGGGTGATAATGTACTGCGCCGCATTGAAGGAAATAGGCTTGGCTTTAGTTGTCCAGACGTAGACCGGAAGCCATCCACGATTGAGGATATATTCATGGCGTTTGGGAAGTATGGCGGCGTGCTTTCCGCACAAGTGCCAGTTACCTCCGAACACTTCCACGGCGATGGAAAATTCGGGAATAGCAATGTCGATATTATAGCTTCCGACCGCCTTCTGCTGAATAACGTCGCAGGACAATTTAAGACGGAGCCATTCGGAAAGGCTGGTTTCGCTTCCGCTGATTCCAAGTTGTTTGGCTTGGCGCGTAACAGCCCTCTTTTCTCTATCCTCTTGGGTGCGGCACATGCCACGAACCGCATCGTGAGCCTTGGCGGTGTTTGCGAGTCTCCATTCAGCACCGCGTCGTTCTTGAGTAATCCTGAGCTGTTCGCCTTGGCTCCTGATATTTATTCCTGCGGAAACAAATCTTCTTCTGATTGTGGGCGGGCTAACTCCAAGCAACTTTCCGACTTCATAGTAGCCAATGCCGGATTGATAGAGGCTGATAGCGTGGTCAATGTCGATGTCTGTTCTTATAGTGGCCATGTTTATGATCTCCAATCTTTAAGCACACTATACACGGCTAACGGGTGCTTGTCAAGTAACTGCATCCACACCCAGTCCGTTTATATCGAAGGCGTAAGCAAATGACCGACCTAACACCAGACAGCGAAAGAGCAATCGTCTGCAAATGCGGAAGCGTATCGTTTGCGCTCCGTGGTGACGGTCTTTGTGAGTGCGTTTCGTGCGGCAAGACATGGCTTTATCAATGGGAAAGGTTCGGAACAAATGGAAATAACGGTTGACACTAGCGAGCTAAAGGCTTTGGTCGGAAGGCTTGAAAAGGCTGGAAAGGCAACTCCGCAGAATACCGTTAAAGTTCTGAAAACCATCGGGCTTATAGTTGGCAACAAGGCAGTTTCCTATGCGCCAAGGTCGCAGAAAAAAGCCGAATATGTTGCAACTCTAAAGGGTAAGAAAACCAAACGAGCAACCGATAGCTTTCATCCTGGACAGCTTAAAGGCTCGATAACGGCAGAAGTGTTTCCAGAGCGTGTAGAAATAGGCGTTCCGTCGAACAGTCCGGCGCAAGCGTATGCCGAAAAGATACACAACAGCTATAAGCGGACACCGCATAATGACGCAAAGGCAACCGAGAAATACATTTTCAAAGCTAGAGACGATTCGGAGCGAGAATATATGGCGGCGGTAGAGTCGCTGGTGGACAAACTGATTGCGGCAATTTAGCGAAGGGGTTAAACAATGCCAAACTATAGATTAACGCACAAGACGACAGGGGTTACAGTTCCGGCAACGGCAGGAAACTACGGGGCTGACGAGCAGAGCCTTACGAAGTGGAAACGAGCTGGCGGTGGGATGCTTCAATGGCAATCTGACGACATCCCGAATACGTTTTTCATGGGCGCAACTTTTGAAACTGACGCTTTTAAGACGGTTACTGTTAGCGGTACAGATTCAGAATTTGACGGCGCATACGTTTATAGCCTCACCGCGCTGGCATGGAAGAAAGGCACAACGCACACGCTTTACAAGGCAGCGAGCATTTGGACGCTGACTGACGGGGTGACAACGTACACCGCGCCGGATAACGTGTTGAATACGCCTCCGGCTACGTTTACGAGGACGCTGGATTATCCGCTGACGATTACGGTGGTCGGGGCGGGGACAACAGAAGTAAACGGTGATTATTTAATAGATGAAGATGAGTACGGCATTTTTTGGGTAAAAAAAATAAATGATGAAGAGTTCGCGTGGTTATATTCTGCTATTCCGTACGGTGTAGATTCGTTTGAGCTGGTTTTAGTTTCTGCTACAGCAAGCCAGTATAAGAATACTGATATTTCGAATATTTTTCCGTCTAAAACAGGATGGGAGATTAGTCCAAATCCGTTTGACGGGGATGCTATTGCACCATCCCCCACCCTCGAATACTCTCTCGAAGTAACCGCATCCGTCACGCCAACCGCCACAGCCGCCTTTGCATCAACCGCATTGTCTGGAACATGGATACCGCTGACAGGCTCAACCGGAACGCCAGTATATTCAGAATACACAATTGGCGAAGCGTGGGATTCTGCAGAAAAAACAGTTTTCGACGCTCTAAAATCATTCATCGAAACAGCAACAAGCGTAATCGTAGGGGGGTGGAATATGGCAGAACTAACAGTATTTGAGTCTTTGGCGGCATACCTTGGAAACACAGAGGACAGGGATTGTTTTCGCGGGTACATTCCAGTAAACGAGGACGGACAGCCCAAGTTTGCCAACGTATGGAAAATCACCAGCGGCGGGTCTGCTGGAGCGTTTAACATCGAACGCACATACGGCGAGGCAGGCGCATGGTGTAACGAGCTAATCAATGCAGAAATTGAGGGGCTGTTTGAGAATCGCACAACCGCAATGCACTTTTGCGGGGCTGTTACGGCGTGGCTAAAAGAAACGCAAAATATGAACAAATACGGCAACGTGACATGGTGCAGACTTCGTGACCTTCCAGAACCGCCGGTTGAAAAGATAGTTCTCAACAAACGGTACTGGCAGATAAAAATCCCGCTTGAAATTCTGTTTCTAACTGAGGCAGTTCACGGCGACTAATTTGACTTTCGAAGCGCATAGAATTTAAATCATCAACAGCTAACAGGAGGAAACATTATGGCAGACGCAACAATAGCACTAGAGGCATCAAATCTTTTCGGACTTGCGGCGGCGTTCAACACGACCGACAGCACGACAAGCGTGAAACGAACAAACGTACAGGCACTTGACGAGCTTGGCAACGTGGCCTGTCAGCGGAGTGTCGGGACGCAAACCGAATATACACAGACCGCCAATTATTGCGGTACGGACTTTGTAACCGACCTTGGAACATTCCTGACAAAATTCGGCGACGTTCAATCATCCAAGATTGTTACCGGCTTGTCCGTAACTCTTTCGGCGGCTGGATATGTGACGGTGCAAGTTACCGGACACAATCACGCCGAAAACGCACACGAGGCAGGTTTGACCGTTGGTTATTCCGATGTAAGCGACTTCTTCCCTCACGCGGCGGCAGTAGTTTCTCCTCCAAAAGCCGCAGAGCCTTTCTTCGCGTGGGACGGGTTCGGAGTTCCTACGTTTGGCGTTACGGTTGGTGACAATGCAAGTCCATCCGGCGCATCCGTTACATTCTCGATGAACCACATCGACACAAATGACGAAAACGGCGACCACTTGATAGGCAAAAACATTACGCCAAAATGCGAACTCAAAATGGACTTTGAAGGCATCCCAACAAGTAATACCGCCGCACTAATCGAAGCTGATTTCGGTGCTATGACTGGCGATATGTTGGTTCCGCTGGTTGATTCTACTGATTCAAGCGATGCCAACAGCAAGTTTGACACATTCAGCTTCACGGCTCACGCAAACCCGCTACTCGCAACGGCATAATATGGGGCACGGACTTGAAAGCTGTTCGATAGATGGGCGGTCTTTTAAACCGTTAGCTGAGGCATTGAAGCAAAAGCGGGAGTCTGAAAATGCAGGAACTGACAAAGCAAGCGATAACGAAGCTCCTGAAAGACACATCTCGTGCGCTTCGTGTCGCGGATTATGAGGATATTGAGGCACTTGATAAGCTGGCCGACAAAGTAGCACAGCAGACACCAGAAGAACGCCGATTGCTCAAGTCTCCCTTTGAGCTTTGCGGCATCAAGTTCTATCCGCTGACGTTGGCAAAATCATTCTGGTATGCTGAGAAGGTTGATGAATGGCAGATTCAAGGAATCTTTCAGGACGCTATGCTGTTCTGGCTTCTTACGCTTCCTCTGACAGACGATGCTCTTGATCAATACTCAGACCAGATAGACGCAGAGAAGGCCGCTAAAAAGCTATCAAGGCGGCTCCATTGCGAGCAAGACGAGATGACCGCAGTTTTTAAGAAGTGCGTTGGAGCAAAAGACGAAAACGGAAAGGCGGCGAGTGACGACGCGACAAACTACGGCGGTCTGATTGCCTGCCTGCTTCGTGAATACGGCGGCACCCCTGAACAATGGCTTTATGAAACGCCGGTTGAAAGCATCGGCTCTCTGATTGAACAGTTTGTGGCGCGTATTAATGCCGAAAATGAGGCAAGCGCAAATGCAAGCGCGCACAAAGGAAAGGCAGTTGCGCCCAAAGCTACTGCACGGCTCCAAGCATTAAAGAGCTTCCGCGAAAAGGTAAACGAGATCAGACAGAAATGGAGTGCGGACAATGGCTGACAAACGCGTGAATCTTATCATATCGCTGAAGGACGGGGTTTCTTCGGGGATGCAGAGAATCAAAGACGGAGCCGCCGCAACTGGCGAAGCGTTTAGAAAAATGTCCGTGGTGGCTATTGGCGCGGCAACTGCCATTGTTGGCGGGTTTGTTGCAATCGGGAAAGCATGGGCAGATCAAGAATCTGTTAATGCAAAATTAGCGGCAACTTTTACGGCTTTAGGCGAAAATGGAACTGCGGCGGTAGCAAGATGGGGAGCATTTGCGACAGCCATACAGCGCACGACCACGCTTGGCGATGAACAGATAATGAGCCTCGTTACAACCGCAAAGACAATGGGGATTGCAAACGGCAAGATTGAAGAAGCGACAAAGGGCGCAATCGGGCTATCTAAGGCATTTGGTCTTGATCTAAACAGCGCAATGAAGATGACGGCTCTTGCATTTCAGGGCGAGTTTACAATGCTTGGACGCTATATCCCTGAACTTCGTACGGCAACCACGCAAGCCGAAAAAATGGCAATCGTTCAAAAGGCTATGGGAGTCGGGTTCCAAGTTGCAGAGGCAGAGTTGAAGACAATAAACGGTGCATGGATTTCATTTAAGGGTGTTGTCGGAGATGCTCTCGAAACGGCAGGGGAATCTATATTTGGAGGCGGCGGGCTTGCCGCTGGTATTACAAAGCTAAAAGAAAAGATCATCGATCTGACCGAGGGCGGCGAGATTACTTTTTGGGCAAACGAAATAAAATCATCTTTTCAGGCAATCGGTGACGTTCTGTCGCCAGTCACGGACAAGCTGGCGTTTATTGGTAAGGCTGTCGCGGCAGGAACAAGGTCTGTCGGTGGCGCGATTGGCGGTTTTGCAGGAACTCTTGCAAGTGGAGGAAGCCTAAAAGAGGCGTGGAAAGAGGGCGGGGAAGCCGCTAAAAACGCACAGTCAGAATTTGAAGCTCGTAAGGCAAGATCATTAGAGCTGATACAGATTGAAAAGGAAGGAAAGCTGGAAACGGTTGAGACAGTTGCAGAGCTTGAAAAACAGCTTGCCGCGCTGAATGAAGAAGAGCGTCAGGCAAATGCGATAAAAAAGACGCAGGGCGGGTTTGCTGAACTCTACAAAAAAACCAGCGCGACCGGTGCAAGCGAATATGAAAAGGAGCAATTTACACGCTTTGTTGCAGGTCAGGAAAATGTCGGAACAAAGGCTGGCGTTTCTGGTGCTGGACGATATGCCGCAGAGCAACGCGCTTCCGGTCTTTCTGAATATGATGTAGTTCAACGAGTACAGGATTTTATCAGAGCCGAAATAAAAGGCATGGCGGCTGGCGTTCAGGGTGTTGGAGCTTATGCTCAACAGCTTATAGGTGAAGGAAAAAGCTCTTACGATGTTGAGCAGTCTGTTGGCGGGATGCTTTCAAACGAGACTCTGGGTTCTTCTTTGTCTGGAGGATTAAGTGACCCTCTCGCAAAAACTAACGAGCTTTTGACGCAACAGAACGCCATATTACAGGAACGTCTTGGCGGAGTAGAATAGGAGAATTTTATGGCAGTAACTAGCAATTGGGAGTGGGTAGCACAGGAAAGACGTTCAGATGTAAACATCGGTCAAAATAACGTCAGGCTTACTAGGCAAAATTGGTCTTTGCAACGGTCAAGAATATCCAATGAATCTAATGCGTCTCAACTTGGAGAACACGCCGAAACCTTATCGGCTTTTGCTGGAGGAACTTACCTTACAGTAAGTCCAGACGCATCTACGCTTGATTTTCTTTATTTTGGAACTACAAGAAACTGGACGGACACAGCATATAAGTATCTGGTAAACTATACGACGAGCTGGGTTGGCGCAGGAGGAATATCAAAGTCTCCATATGTCATCGGTTCTAATTATGCGAACAAGCCAACAAATGGAAAAATAACAGTCATCAAGCCAATACTAACATATCCTGCTGGAGGGTGGCAGTGGGTTTGGGAGGCTGGAGAGTGGGATGCCGGTTCTACGGCGTGGATAACGACGTACACAAATATTTCTTCCGCTCAATTTGCAGCGACAGGCGGGTCTAAATATCCGATATTGGCATCGATTGCTGTTTATCCAAGCGCCGAGCCGGCAACATATAATTTTAAATGGAGTAGTACGGATGGAACTTTGGCATATATTTATAAAAACGGGCAGAAAGTTCAGGAAGTTCCGCATTCAGGAGGATATTCTTCTTATACTTCATTCATCGTTCCAAACGCATTTTCTGCGAGTTTAAAAACAAATGGTTCGATAAACTTTCCGCAAGTAGACACAACAAGCTGGTATGAGTTCGTTGTAGTTAATAGGCTTCCAGTAGACTCAACGCCTACAAACAGAATAATAACAGCCGCCGTTCTTTCGGGAGATAGGTCGGCAAGCATACCGGACTGCCCGTCATGCAATGGAGTTTCGTTTTCGACAGCGGCCGGAACTTTTTCTGGTGCATCTACTGCGACACTAAATCGAGAGGGCGGTGGCGTGTTTTATTGTGCATCTGACACTAAAGAGTTTCAGAATGGCGTTGATTGGTACAGGCAGACACAGCAATGGATTTATAGAGACGGGTGGTCTTAATATGAAACTTAAGGATGACTTTGTCGGAACAGGGCCTATGATTAATTTTTGTAAAGAAGCAAATGCGCTTTTTTCAGCCGTCAATAACATTTCTTTTACGTTGCCGTCCGGATATGAAGGAATTGAGCCTCGCGTTTATTTAGAAGAAAGCCGACTCGTTTTTGATTTTGGCGATGCTCTAATTTTTACGCTTAACAACGTGGTGTGGAATCTAACCGGATCAGCCTCTTTTTCATCTTATACTGCAACAGTGATTTCTGGCAGGCTTGTTATTTCGGTAAACGCAGAAAGCGTAGCATGATTGGACAACCATACGGTAATATGATTTATTTGGGTGGCGAGTGGAACAAACTTCACGATGGATCTGAAAACTGCATCGTAATTCAAAGGCAATCAATGTCTGGCATTGCCTCAATGAGAATACTCAAAGGCAAATGGGAAATTGAACTAGGGCAATAAAAAAAGGAGAACAACATGGCAATAGTAAGCGGATTTATAAACCTATCACTTGACCTTAAAAACGCGAAGGCTACAACATACTCGACTTCTGCTGAATTATTTAAGCCGATTTTTTACAGCATAACAAACGGTACAACCGCAGGAAAAATAGACTTGCTATACTCTGCAACACGTACACTTACGGCATCTGCAAGCGAGGATTTAGACTTGTCCGGCGAACTGGTTGACACGCTCGGTCAAACTTGCGTGTTCGCGGATGTTCGCATGATCTGCGTCGTGGCTTCCTCTGCGAACACAAACAACGTGCTTGTAGGCGGTGCGGCATCCAATCAGTTCATCAACTGGGTTGGCAATTCATCAGACATCGTGGTCGTTAAGCCTGGCGGCATACTTTTTCTCTACACCCCGACAGATCCAGGTTATGCGGTGACAGCAGGAACTGGCGACTTGCTCAAGATTGCTAATAGCGGGGCAGGAACCGGCGTTACGTTCGACATCTACATCGGCGGGACAAGTGCCTAATTTGACTTTGCAATCCATAGGATTTTAAATAACGAATAACGGCGGGAGGATTAATTATGATGACATACGGTGAAGGCAAACAAGTTACGGCAAGCGATACCACTGCAATCTGGACACCATCGGAAGCAAAGGCGAATAACCTTTCGTGCTACGTTGTCGGTTCTGAGCCTGTCTTTGTGCTGTCAAACTGCACGATAGCAGAATTTGACGTAATGTATGCGGCAGGAAAAGCAATTCGCGTATCAAGCGGAATGAGCTTCAATTTTAACGGCGACCAATACGTCAACATCAAGTGCGTCTGTTATCGGACAGCAAGCTCGACAAGTGCCGTTGATTTCGCCGCGTTCTAATGGGTGTAAAATGAAAACGATAATGATATGGTTGTTATTTTGTGCGATTGCATCGGCAGTTAATTACACGCCATTATCAAAAGAAATTGCCGATTTGAGTTATGTTAATTTCTCAAACTCGACCTATCAGGAAACGGTATTAAAAGCATCAACCGCAATCCAGCCCAACACCACCGCCGCGCTTTATGCGGTGTCCTTCAATACGACCATCACGAACACCTTGTCAGAAGGTCAACTAGGATGGAACTCAGAAGACGGTACGCTCGATGTCGGAATGGCTGGCGGGAATGTTACGTTACAAATCGGGCAGGAAGATTATATCCGAGCAAGGAACGAATCAGGAGCCGCCTTAACAAACGGATGGGTAGTTTACCAGACGGGATTCAGCGGAAATAAACCGTTGATTGACGTTCATAATGGTGGTCATGCGCCTTTAGGTATAGCAACGGAAAATATACCGAAAAATAACAATGGCTATGTCACTCTGCGCGGGCTTGTGAGAGACGTTAATACGTCTGCTTATTCGTTGAACGCCGAACTCTACGCCAGCACCAATGGCCCAGCAATCACTAACAGTCCGGCATACCCTACAGACGCTTTTCAGGTTGGGCGGGTTGCCAAGGTACACGCTACCGAAGGCGTTATCCTAGCGCAAACGCCGACTTGCGCTAAGTCATGGGCTGAGCTTGACGAGCAATACAAAACTATTTCAGACACCAATATTGCGGCATCGGCATCTAACGTAGGACGGATGCGCTACTATAAAACATCATCAAATTCATTCATTGACGTGTCCATGCAGACCGGCACAAACTCCTATTCATGGGTGAACGTCCAGAGCTTCGGGTGGTAAATATGAAAAAGATCATATCCAATCAGATTGAGGTTTACAACGAAGCCAACGACAAGGTGGTTGAAAAAATCACCGACGATGGTTTCCACTCCATTCGGTACAGAGATGAATATGTAGGTGGGCCGTGGGTTACACCAACTGGAGCATCTGCGCCTGATGTAGTTTCACCTACAATAGCAGGTGTTACGTGTGCCACTTACTCATTTGATGGTGCAAATACGACTGAAGTACTTTGTAATCATTTTGAAATCCCGCACGACTTGGCTATTGATGAACTATCTAATGGAGAAAACGACATCGAAGGAAATCCTCTAGAATTAGAAATGCATATTCACTGGATGCCATCAACGACAGGCTCAGGTATAGTTAAATGGAATGTCGATTATTGTTATCTACCAGCTCAAGGCGCACCAGAAACTGGAGCAACAATAACTGCCTCAAAACAAGTTGATAACAAGCAGTATTGGCACTTCATTGATGCCTTTAAAAACGGCTCAAATGTGGTGAATATACCGGCACCGTCTGCCGGCTGGCACGTTGGAGACATTATACGCTTTAGGCTGTATAGAAATCCGGCTGATGATGGGGATACGTATGAGGCTGATGCTCTTTTTATCAAGGCGGCTTTGCACATTCCGTCAAATGACCGTGGTAGCAGACAGAGATATATCAAATAGGAGAAAATGATATGAAGATAAAAATAGCAACAGCGGTACTTTTAGCGGCGGCTTATGCCTTTGGCCAATATAGCGGTGGCGGTGGAGTAACCACCGCGCAACTCGCCACCAAGCTCTCTATTTCCAACATCACCCCCACCGTCAACTCTGAAACGAACACGGTTCCGAACAATAAGGCGGTTGAGGATGCGCTGGCTTTGAAGGCTGGATTGACCAACGCCGTGCTGAATTGGACTGCCACAGCAAACGGAACCAACTACGTTTACACCGAGTTCTACGACGCAACCAACAACGTCAAACGCTTTACGAGGAACCCATAAAATGAAGTGGATACTTGCCATTCTATGCGGTCTGGCACTGCAAGCCGGAGCGATTACTAACGGGGTGTTTGCTACGAAATCGCCCTACGTGGTCGAAGCCGCTACGATGCCGTTTGATACGTGGACAAACTCTGTCCTGTGGTTAACCGCAGAGAGTCCAATCATAAGGTCGGGTGCGACGAATGTCCTTTATCCCTGTTATGCCAAGAACTGTTTTAATACGAACATCACGCAGGCAACGGCTTCTTTACAGCCAATCATTCGCTCTGTAGCAGGAACCAACGAACTGTATTTTGATGCTGATGATGTTTTGCCTGTTGGGCCATTTCCGTTTCAGTCAAACTTCACATTCTCATGTAAGTTTTTCGTTCCAGCACTTGCGAATACTAATGCGGGGTTGAGAACGTATATTTTTTCTAGTAGTGCTGCTGCTGGAAATTGGGGATTTCAGGTCAGAACGAATAGGCAGATTGCCTTTACTCATGTTGGAATTGGGGCCAAAGATTTGGGACTGTGCTTAACCGGAGTTTGGAATAACATCTTCGTTACACGCACCACAAATACTGTCTATTCTGTAGTGAATGGGGTGACAAATTCACAGACTCTAGATACATCATCAGGAACGGTAAATGCGGTCTATTTTAACTCACCTGATGCAAGTTCAAAAGTTGAAATGTCTTTCAGAGACATATTAATCACGAGGCCATAATATGAAAAGTGTTCTTATACTTTCTCCAGTTGGTAGTGAAACGCAACCCGTTCTTGATGGAATTATTGGCGGGCAGTTTATTAAAAATAGTTTGGGGAGCGTGTTTGTTTTTGGCTGGTGGACAAATCCAGACCTTTCCAAAGTGCCTGATTCCGAAACCGTTCAAAACGTAACCGCCGGAACTTTCACTAAGGAGCAAGCGATTGAAATTCTTACGTCGGGAAAGGCTCTGGTGATTCATGGATTGCCGGATATGCAAACGGCTTTAGATACTTTCGGATTGGTCAGATGTGACAAAGATGGAAACGTATTTACCGGAGAAGTGCAGTGAACCTAGACCGCACATTTGAGGAGATACGGATGCACAAGCAGAAAGACCCCGACACCTTCGAATACAACTGCTTCGTAATGACGCGAGCGGTTCTGGCGACTGTCGCAATCGTTTTGATGATTATTATTTACAGGGTATTAACCACGGCTTAAAAGCCAGCCGAAAGGCCAAATAGCAGGGGAGATGCAATGACCGAGAAAAAGCAGAAAGAGGCCGCAGAACAAATGGCAGAACACGACGAGCGGGTTCGCATGGAAAGTGAAGCATCCATTTTGTTAAAAGCCAAGAGCCTCACTAACGGTCACGCAGGAGACCCGAAACTTACTGGTGACGTTTTGTTCTGGCTTACGGAAGAAATGATTGAGCAGGGGCGGCTGTTGCGTACCATAGTTTTGAGCCTCTCTATGTTTCAAAAGACTGAGCATTGTGCGCTGAACCATTCAGGCAAGATGGGCAAGATTGCGCTGTTTGGAACTACGTTTAAGGTTCCTCTTTCTGTTGCTATTGGCGGGTTTATTTTATTGAAGCTGATGCCTCAGCTAGACCACATGGTAACGATGCTGTGCATTAAATAGATTTCCCGCAATTAAGCGGGGTAAGGAGAAGTAATTATGAAGTGGTTAATGGAAAATTATGAGGCGGTTCTCGGAATCGTTGCTTCCACTCTGGCGGTTGTTGCCGCTATCGCAAAACTCACGCCAAGCCCAAAAGACGACGGATTTGTCGCCAAGTGCCTCAGCTGGCTAAACCTCATCCCGAAAGCTAAGTAATGCCCTCATGGGTCAGCGTTGTCACGGCTGTGCTAGTCGGAGCCTTCGGGGTCTGGCTATCATGGCTTGGCAAACGCTCTGACCAAAGGAAAGAAGATGAACGCAAAATCGAAACTGCTCCTGATGATTCTAAGCGGCTTGCTCGTATCCACAAGCGGGTGCGTGAGCTACGAAAAACAACACCTGCTGAATGACAAGGCCGTCTACACCTCGCCGCCCGAAGGCATTGCCATCAAGGACGGGGGTTTGCTGTACGGGGAGGGTAAGACGCTGACTCGCATCAAAGGCTCGTCTACAATCCCAGCAGGCTGGTTAATCGTGCCACCGGAGAAGTAGGCTATGAAATGCCCTAACTGCGGTGGTCAGCTTGACAAAAACTTTGAGTGTCGTCGTTGCGGCAATGACTGTGAGATGTTCAGAGAGAAAATACTAACCAACGTCCGAAAGATAATGAGTGTGCGACATGACAAATCTGACGACGATTAACTGTGAGGATTGCAGGTTCCACGAACACTGCCCGAAACGTCTTGCGTGCGCTCCGGTGCAGGTCGTGGATTGCAGGTCATTTAGGCGGGGTTAGAAATCATATCGTTTGCGCATTTCCTAACTCCTGCCATAGCCGCGTGTTCAACCTGCCACCGAGCCGAATACTCACTTATCCGCTGATGCTTTCTCGCCGCCTGAACAATTCGCTCAATCTCTACCGCAACCTGCTTTTTAGTCATTCCGTTCATAATTTATTCCTTTCTTTGTGTCATTCCGCTCTAGGTGACCGCCTTGACTCTCTAACCATTGCGTCAGCCATAAGGTACGCTCCGATTGCGATAGTGTCGGCTGGATTTTCTTTCGCTGTTTTAGTCCTCATCAGCTCAACCATAGCTTTGGCCGCGAAGTAATCGCGTGTACTGATGTTCATATTATCCCTTCCCAATTAGTTGCGGAGCCGCCTGCACCTGCAAGCGGGGAGTGGTTGCCCAGCTTTTAAACCGGCACTCCGAGTCTCCGCGTTAAAGTTTAACCGCAACAGCACCACCATGCCGCGCACTCGTTTTCTGCATAGTCCGAATCTTCAATTTGCCACATCATTCCCCACCGTCCTTTCTGCTTGCTTCCCCCGTCCAGCTTTCGTAGAACTCCAGCTTTGTTAAGATAACGTCCCTGATTACCTGCTCAACTTCTCCGCGCTTCAATATAATGTCATCGTTTGATATGGTTTTATTTTTTGCTTTAATCAACAAGTCCAATGCAATGCAATGGGTAGACCACCCTTTCATAAACCGCTTGAAGATGCGTTGCTTTTCTATCGTTCTCATTTGGACTCCTTTGCTCGTTCGGCGGCGAACTGTTGGAACTCTTCTTCCATTCTATTTTGGCCTTCTGGCGTGTGGTGGTCAAAGAACCCGTAGTCAATTAGAGTTTTAAACTTAACCAATTCACCCTCCTCGATCTGGCGTTCAAAGTTAGCTCTCTCGCGGCTTTCATCAACAAGTATCTGTTGGAGTACTTCTATCTTTTTTTTTGTTTTGTTTAGTTCGGTTGCTAAGTCAGCAACAGTCTGCTTATACTGCTCAAGCGCATAGGCCGTATTCCACACCTCGCCACCATCACCAGTTAGCCCCTTCAATCCGCCTTTACGTTCGATCATTTCTCTCCCTCCTTTGCTTGCTCGGCGGCGAATTGTTTAATGGCTTCTCGTATTTTCCAGACCTCGTCGTCAGTCAAAAGCGCATCTTCTGCGACAAAATTGGTTACTACATCAACCGGTATCAACTCAGTCGCCGCGATCTGGCGTTTGAACTCGGCGAGTTCGGATTCAGCACCGACCGCCCTGTCTCTAAGCTCGTCAGTGATTGAATAGTCTGGACTAACGCTGTGTACCATAACCGCCTCCGTTTCTTCTTTGTCGTTCAGCGGCGAACTTTACCAAGTCAGCCATGTAAAGAGGGTTCCATCTGTCTCGCTTCGTTTCAAGGAAGCTGTGGATTGTCTGCGGAGTAAACAGTTCGCCCGCCGCGACCTGGCGTTTGAACTCGGACAGTTCCTTCGCAAATTCTTCGGCCTTGGCTTTATAGTGATCTGCGCTTTCTTCAGACTGCCGTTGCTTTCCGACCGCCTCGGCCAGTTCGGTTTTCAGAACCTCGCGCTCTGACGAGATGTTGAAACATACTTCGATGTACTCGTTGTTCTGGCGGTGAAGTTTATCGTTAGACTGGGCAAGTTCGGCTTCGAGTTGTTTGATGCGCTCGTTCTTTTTATCAAGTTTTGATTTTGAGAGTGCTACAGTCTTCATTATTTTAGATGCTTCTGTTATGTTCATTTTGTCTCCTTCACCAAGTTTAACGCCAACGCCGCCGCGACGAACTGCTGGTTAGCGGTGGCTGTGAGCATTTTAACATAAGCGTACTCTCCGACTGATGCTTCGAACATAGCTGTTAAATATGAATGATAGCGGTACAGTTCTGTGCTGTACGTCATCCCCTCGATGATCGGGGTCATTGCGTCCTTGCTGTAGGGGTAGTTTGGGCAGTATCCTGCGTCGTCTATTTTTTCAAGGGCTCTCATTTTGCCGCAGATTTCCCGAACCTGCTCCGGTGTTAAGTCGCTAAATTTCATGGCTGGCCTCCGTTTCGGCGATGGCTTTCACCGCGATGCTTCTTTGTTTTACTGTTTCTGTCAATACGTCGTCGTAATAGCAGTCTGCTATTTTTCTCAACGCCTCCCGCAACTCCTCCACGGTCTGCTCCAGCTTCATGCCAACGGTAAGAGGGATAACCTCTTCGCGCAACGCATGGTTGATTATCTCGTGCCGATGCTTGTCGCATACTGGCAGTTTTGATGTGTCGTTGTAGTTGCTCATTTCAGTTCCTTTCTTACCTTGTTCCAATACTTATCCGTTACCTTTGTTGTAGATGGGCCAGAGTTCCAGTGTCTAGCCGCCTGTTCAATCGTCCATCGCTTGCCGTAGTGACTCATATAGGCGCGGCATATCGCAATGCTTTTCTGCCGGTTGTAGCGGTCAGCAAGCGTGTACTTTGATGCCGTGATACGGTTAACGTCCTTGACCATTACAGGCCAAATCTGGAGGCAACCTACCGCTCTAGCATACTTTGTTTTTATCTTGTATGTTGATTCCGGCATATAGAAAAAGCCCGCTTTTAATTCTTTCTGGAAGATCAACGGGAATTGAGTTTGGCCATTTTTCAAACCTATCTCTTGAATCAGCGTGTATAGTTGAGTGGCAATTAGGACACAGCAGGATACATTTGTTTCGCTCTTCGATAATTTTATTGATTGTTCGGAAAGAAGCTCTGTTAAATCTAAGCTCACCTGTATTGAATTGTTTATTTTTAGATAAAGGATCTGTGTGGTGCCATTGTAATATCCGCAAATCCGAGTCATTCCCGCAGATAGAGCAGCATCCTCCGGCTGTTTGTTTAAGCCATAGGGATATGAGATATTGTTCTTTTGATCGTTTAGATTGGTTCTTTGTACCGTATGATCTGAGTCTAGTTTTTTCTGACTCCCACCATTCTGGGTTTGAAATCCTTTTTTGTCTAAGTTTTTCCCTTGCCATCTCGTTGATTTTTTTCCTGTTTCTGTAGTAAGAGGCTCGTTTTTCTGATCTAACTTTTTCTGGGTATTTATCGCGTCTTTTCTTTGTAGATTGCCTTTTACGTTCTGCAAGTTTTGGGTTTGCGAGCATTTTTCTTTTTCTTTCGGACTCAACACATTCGGAACAGGTTTTTTTGTAGTATCGCTTCCCCCGTTTTTTATCATAATGACTATGGAAAGATGATTCGGGTTTGTTTGCTGTGCATATTTTACATTGCATATATCCTCCAATTGTTCTTCGTAGCATACCAACGGCATTACGCTATTGTCAAGCAAAAGGATTTCTTCAAAGTCCCCAACCGCGCTATCGTTTCCACCAGACTCAACCTGAATCAAAGCCGGAATCAGTCTATCCAATTCGGCGTTAGTAATCGCAGGCGCACAGGACGGAACGAGAACGGTCATTGCTAGTGATATAATGATGTGCTTCATTGCTTACCATCTCCCATTCTATAAGCGTCAAGGTCAAAGATTCCAGCCTCTTTTTTGAGCTTGCGTTTTTCAGCGTCACGGATTGCACGACGGAAATCCATTACCGCAAGCCATATCCTGATTTGCATTTTGATTCTGTTTATTCTTGTGTCTTTCATTCGCTCCTTCTGCGGCTTCCCGCGTTGATTTATGTGGATAAGATAAACTTGTGCTAAACCGATTGCAACATAATTTATTAAATTATTTTTAAACAAAATCGCTTGCCATAATCCGCGTACTCGTTTACGCTTTATCCCGAACTAACGAAAGGGTTTTATTTATGGCAGTAAAAATCACAGACAAGCGCGAGATGATCGGCGTTGTCGTTTCGCAAGATATGAAACAGCGGCTAACGGCGGCAAGTAAGAAGGCCGGAATGAAGCTCTCACCATATTGCGAGGCGATTCTTAAAGACCACGTAGAAGCGCGGCGTAATGTAGTAATGTCAACCACGGTGACAGGATGAAGAAGGTAAAGTCAGTCACGGTTTTTTACTCGGCACTTATGAGCGGTTGCGATTTTTATGAAGTCGAAGGACGGCGCAGAATCTGCGAGATAAAGAACTGGCAGGCAAAGCTGTTAAATGTAGTAGAGATGCGCGAGCTTGTCAAAGGTGGCAGGCTGGCGTTGGGTCGGAAGCATAAACGGAAACAGAAAAAGGAGAATGAAGAATGAGTGAGAATGAAGTAGAAGTATATGAACCGGAAGTTATCACTGGAAGCGCATTGATGGTACTTGAAAAAGCCGCCATTGATATGCAGATCGTAACTGCAAAAACGTATCCAAGGAGCATTGTTGAGTTCCAGCGCGATTCGACGGACTTGGCAACGCAGGATGAGGAAGTGGCAGAATCATGCCTATATTCTCGTCCAGTCGGCGGCGGTAAAAACGCAGAGGGCATGAGTATTCGTATGGCTGAAATCGTTTCGGCCTGTTATGGAAATCTCATTTCCGGTGCGCGTATTATCGAGCAGACAGACAGATACGTTATCGCGCAGGGAGTTTGCCACGACCTGCAAAAGAACGTTCGCAAGTCGGCAGAACATAAAGAATCAACCGTTGATAAGAACGGCAAGCCATACAGCGAGCGGCAACGTGCATTAATGGCCTCTGTAGCTTGTGCGAAGGCAGAACGTAACGCGATATTCAAAGTCGTGCCACGCGCCCTTTGCAAGCCAGTTGAGAAGGCTGTCCGTGATATGCTGTTCGGTGATGGGAAGTCGCTGGAGAAGCGGCGCGAACTTGCAACAGGATGGATTAAAAAACTTGGCATTGACCCTCAACGTGTACTCGTTGCAATCGGCGTGACAGAGTTCAAAGAAATCTGCGGGAAGCATCTTGAGATTCTGTCTGGACTGAAAAATGCAATCAAAGACGGGGATACAACTATTGACGAGGCTTTCCCTGTTATCATGTCGGAGGATGGTACTGACATTATCCCAGTAGCAAAGCCTCAGGAAGTGAAAGCAGAAAAGCCTGCCGAAAAAGTTGACAACGGACAGCTTTTATAAAATAGTTAAAAAAGAAAGGCGGGACGACCACCGCCTAAAATTAAACAAGGAGTATCAAATGCAATACGGAATGGTCATCGGAGAGAGTAACAACGCTTATCACGGCAACGCCGTTGTTAGCACAAGCACCATCAAGGACTTCATCAAATCGAAGTACCTGTTTTACCGCAAGTACATTGCAAAGGATGTAGTCAGAGAAGAATCTGACGCTATGCGGTTCGGTTCGGCATTTCACGAACTGATTTTAGAGCCGGAAAAGTTCCACGCAGACCATGACATAATTCCAGAGGACATAGACCGCAGAACGAAAGAAGGCAAGGCGGCGTATGCAGAACTCGAAGCAAGCGGTAAACGGCTTATAAAGCACGCTGACTTCTTGGCTATGGAAGAACTAGCAGATTCAATCAAAGCAAACCCTACGGCGGCAATCCTGCTGACTAATGGGGTTGCGGAAGTAAGCTGGCGTATTCAGGCTGGAGCGTTTGCAATGCAGAGCCGGACGGACTGGTTTATTGAGGCTTGCAGTATCGCACAGGCAGAAGAGTTGAACCGTTGCGGCATCAGGATTAAGGTCGGACAGCCGATAGTGGTTGACCTGAAAACTACGCAGGAAATCGAAGCATGGACACGCGGCAACTATAGCAACGCGATTTACCAGTACGGCTATCAGCTTCAACTGGCGTTTTACCTTGCCGTGATTAACAAGATACGCATTGAGCAAGGCAAAGAACCAGTACGGCACTTCCTGTTTGTCGTGGTTGAAAAGCAAGCACCGAATGATTGCGCGGTGATTGCGCTGGATGAAGCTACGTTCGGAATGGCGCAGACGCAACTTAAATATCACCTTGCAGAGCTTGGAAAGTGCTACGCTTCAGGCAAGTGGGAAGGATACAAAGACAAAGGCGTGATCGTGACGGGGATCCCGGAGCAGATTATCGGACGCGAAGAACAGGCTATCTTTGAGGCTCGTGATTTTACCAAGATTGGATTTGAATAATGATCTGCCCATGCGGAAAAAACGTCCTATACCTGATTGCCGGCCAGTGTACGGAGTGCAATGACGCGAATCCGAAGCCGCAAACAAAAGCACCACGAGATAAAAAAAAGATTGGTCTGCCTGTTGGTGACGCAACGTATGACAAGAAAACCTACAACTCGGCATACTACGCAAAGAACAAAGACAAGATCAGGGAGTACAACCGAGTTTATAAAATTACTCACCGAGATTCAGAGCGCGGCCAGTTCATAATTCGAAGCGGCTTCCAGTACGTTCAGCGCAGTAATCGCAACAAGTTCGGTGCTAGAAGCACGGCAAAGGTTTACTCGTCGATTGCGTTTGCACGGCAGGGCGCGGCAAGGATTGAAGGCGCGGTAATTGAAAAAATGGTGGCTGGCTTATAACAAAATGAATTTAAGCGGAGAATATCAGGGTTAACGGGACTTTACTGGAATTAGGGACTCACTAACTCTCGGTTCTCAACGAGGCCGACTCCGCTCTTTTTGAAAGGATGAATATGAAATGCAAATTTAAAAATAGCAGAGGATGGACAACGATACGGTGTTGTAATGACTGCGGGTTGCCGATACCTAGCGAGCCTTGGGATGTAATGCCGATAAAAGAATATAAGTGTCTTGACTGTGGACAAGTGAACGGGGCGCACAATATGGTGTGCGAAGGTAATTTTGAAAAAGGTGAATACCTTTGTTGTCCAGATTGCTGGTCGCAGAATGTGGATGATTGGGCTATGATACCAGAAACAAACAAGCACTACATTATTTTTGAGCGTCCGATTGGTAGTGAAGTTTTTACGAGAAGCACCAGGGCGTGTTTTCAAAGCATCTACCACAAGCACGAAACCGCGAAAAAAGACATTGATGCCATTATAAACGGAAATAAAGAAATGGAGTTTTCTATTTACGTTTGCAGACCCGCCACAATCCACAAATATTCGATAGTGAGCGTATCATGAAACATAAAACAGGAACACAGCACACGGCGGCAGAGCTTGAAGCGTCTAAATGTACGAAGCTAGCGTTTACAAGGAACCAAGCCAAAGACATTATTAAACAACAATTTTGGGACGGCATGAACGAGCGCGACGAGCTTGATGAATGTTCACACCTTCCTGTTGGGCGCGGATTGACGGCTGGCTTTAGAATGATGAACCCTGACTATGATGGAGCGGACGTATGAAAGACATCTACGAAGACCACATCTACCTAGATACTACGTCCGGCAAGTGCTGGATTAAGACCGGCGAAACGGAAGAGCATATCATCATCCGGCGCGGAAAGCTGGTTGAGACGTTCGACAAGGCGGGTTTTGGCGATAGGTTTGTGGAGGTGGCGTGATGACAGACAAAGTTCCATACTGCGATGAGAACACCTGTGATAGCTGTAAGAATGTGTTTTATACCCCGTGTTTTGATTCCGTTGCAAAAGAAATAACACAGCCAAAGTTTTGCCCATTTTGTGGAATACGTTTCACCTATACATACAAAACAAAAGGAGTTAGGCCGTGAAATCAGAAGTAGATGAAAAAGATTTAGACGTACTGTTTCCGTTTGAATATGTCGGAGGAGGATATTATAGAAAGCGCGGTGTAAAAACCGGGCAAAGCGCAGAAATGCTACACGGCAAAGAGGCCGTCATGTACGTGTACAAGGCGATGCGCAATAGAGAGGTTATATAATGACCGACAACCTACCATCCCGCCGATACAGATGCCCTGTGTGCGGTCATAAGGGGCGTACAAACAACAAGAGACGGTCGGATGTAAAAACGTGCGGCAGGTGTATGTCAGAGTTCAGCCGTGTGACTGGAGAAGTTTTGGTTAGGCGAGATTATGTCTGCGACACCGAGGACTATCTATTTGATGAGGGTTACGAATGAGCATAGACAAAGTATCTGCCTGTTGCGGCGCGTCTGTTTACGTTGCAGGAACGGTAACGCATTACTACGTTTGCGAGGCTTGCGAGATGCCTTGCGATGTTAAAGAATCAGAAGAAAAGGACTAAGATGCAAAAAAACAAGGAAACAGGGTTGACAATGGAAAAAATAACGAATAGCTTTGACGAAACTAATCACAGGGAATGTATGGAAAACGAGCTGAAACGCATATTTAATCGGCATATTGCAAAGTGTCTTGACTATCTTGGCGACACGGTTGCACCCGTTCAAATAGCGTCTATCAAGCGGTCTTTCAGATACCTTGAGAACGACATCACAACACTGGTAACACAAGGAGATACACATGACACAAACGAAGCACAAGACGCAATCGGCAACCGCTGAGTTTTCAGCACAGTACAAAGACCCGCGCTGGCAGAAAACAAGACTACGCATAATGGAACTAGATATGTTCCGGTGCAGGCGTTGCGGTGACAAAACAACAGAACTCAACGTACACCACCTGAAATATAAGCGAGATGCAAAGCCGTGGGAGTATCCTGATTCGAACTTGGTGACGCTTTGCGAACCATGCCATAATGAATTTCACATTATGAAGAAACGAATATCGGATTTAACCGACCCGCTTTATGAGGAATGGCTAACCAATAAGAACGAAGAAAACTTCGACGCATACTTCCTTTAGAAAATGCTAATAAGCATTAACTAAATCAGATAGTG
>Ga0105103_10000160_pt1 | contig 35930 bp, 37 predicted proteins | sample PPLLaktember2015_2_FD_79107 | JGI IMG/M metagenome (GOLD analysis project Ga0105103, IMG submission 79107) | Freshwater sediment microbial communities from Prairie Pothole Lake near Jamestown, North Dakota, USA - PPLs Lake P7 Core (6) Depth... | ecosystem: Environmental > Aquatic > Freshwater >...
GATGCACCGCGCGCGCTGCTGCTGGTCGACCGGCGCAAGGCCGCGATGCTGGGCGTGTCGCAGCAGGAGATCGTGAGCACGCTGCGCGCGGGCCTGGCCGGCGAGGCCACCGCCTACCTGCACGACCAGAGCAAGTACCCGGCGGCGGCAACGATGCAGCTGCCGGCCGAGGCACATGGCGAACTGGACACGCTGTTGCAGCTGACGGTGCGCAACGCGCAGGGCAAGCTGGTGGCGATCCGCGAGCTGGTCACGGTCAGCGACACGCTGCGCGAGCAGCCGATCTATCACAAGGACCTGCTGCCGGTGAACTACGTGGTCGCCGACATGGCTGGTGCGGTGGACAGCCCGCTGTACGGCATGTTCAAGATGCGCGGCGAGGTGGCGGCCATCGCCACGCCGGGTGGAGGCCTGCTTGCCGAGCGCCTCATCAGCCAGCCGGACGACCCGTACCGTGGCTACACCATCAAGTGGGACGGCGAGTGGCAGATCACCTACGAGACCTTCCGCGACATGGGTGCGGCCTATGCGGTGGGCCTGATCCTGATCTACCTGCTGGTGGTGGCGCAGTTCGGCAGCTACCTGACGCCGCTGATCATCATGGCGCCGATCCCGCTGACCATCATCGGAGTGATGCCGGGTCATGCGCTGCTCGGCGCGCAGTACACGGCGACCAGCATGATCGGCATGATCGCGCTGGCCGGCATCATCGTGCGCAACTCGATCCTGCTGGTGGACTTCATCAACCTGCAGCTGCGCGAAGGCATGGACTTCAAGCAGGCGGTGGTGAACTCGGCCACCACCCGTGCGCAGCCGATCCTGCTCACCGGCCTGGCCGCGATGCTCGGCGCGGTCTTCATCCTGGACGACCCGATCTTCAACGGGCTGGCGATCTCGCTGATCTTCGGCATCCTGGTGTCGACGCTGCTGACGCTGGTGGTTATCCCGTTGCTGTACTACGTGGCCTACAGCCACCGACTCGAAACGCTGATTCCCCAACCCTCGTTACAAGGAGATTGAAATGACATCCTGGCAACTCGTACGCCTGTTCGCTGGCACCTTCGTGCTGCTTTCGCTGGCCCTGGGCATCCCCGGCAGCCCGATCTTCGTCAGCCAATGGTGGCTGGCTTTCACCGCCTTCGTCGGCGCCAACCTGCTGCAGAGTGCACTGACCAAGTGGTGCCTGATGGAAAGCATCCTGCGCAAGCTGGGCGTGCGCGCCGGCGCCTGAACGAGCCACAAATGAATCGCCGTCTGCTTGGGCTTGTCGCTGCCGCATGCATTGCAGGCGTCGGCCCCGCCGGCGCTGTCGACCTGGTCGACGCCTGGCGCGCCGCGCAGGCGCACGACCCGGAGTTCGCCGCCGCACAGGCAGCGCGCGATGCCGGGCAGGCGCGGCGCGAGCAGGGCGCGTCCCTGTGGCGCCCGACACTGCAACTCAGCGGTGCGGTCGGCGTCGGTACCAACGAGACATCGACCACCGGCGCGCGCTTCTCGGCACCGGGCTTCGGCACCGTCGACGGCGCCAGTTTCGACACTTCGGTGACCCAGGGCAATCTGTGGCGCTGGTCGCTGCAAGCGCGCCAGCCGCTGATCAATCGCGAACGCGACGCCAGCAGGCGGCAGCTCGAACTTTCCGCCGACGCGGCGGACCTGGAATGGCGGGCGACGCAGCAGGCGTTGATGCTGCGCGTGGCCGAGCGCTACTTCGATGCCGCGCTGGCCGCCGAGGCGTTGCGCGTGCAACGGCGTCAGCAGGATGCCGTCGAACGCGCGCTGACCGAGGTTCGCGACCGCTTCAAGCTCGGCGACGTGCCGGTCACCGACACGCACGAGGCCGCGGCCCGGGCCGAAGCCATGCGCGCCGAGGTGCTGGCGGCGGAATCGGCGCTGCAACTGAAGCGCTCGGCGCTGGCTGACGCCACAGGCTGGTCCGATGCGCAAATGCAGTCGCTGCCGCTGCCGGACGGTGCCGTGCCGCAGGACGTGGCCGCATTGCAGCAGTGGCTCGCCGAGGTACGCAGCAGCAACCTGCAGTTGCGTCTGCTGGCCGCGAACACCGAGGTCGCACGCCAGGAGGCGGCCAAGCATGGTGCGATGGCGGCACCATCCCTGGACCTGGTAGCGATGGCCGGGCAAGACCGGCTCAGCGGTAGCGGGGCCTATGGATCGGCCAGCAACGGCCTGAACAACTCGATGATCGGCGTGCAACTCAACGTGCCGCTGTATACGGGCGGCTACCGCAGTGCGCGCGAACAGGAGACGCTGCGCCTGGCCGACAAGTCGGTGGCCGACACGGAGCGCCATGCGCAGCAGGTGGCGCAGGCCACCCGTACCGCCTGGCTTGGTCTGACGGTCGGCGCCTCGCGGTTGTCGGCGTTGAACGAGGCGCTGCGGGCCACGCGCGCCCGGCTGGACGCCACGCGCCTGGGCCGCAAGGTGGGTGACCGCACCACGTTGGAACTGCTCAACGCCGAGAACGACGCCGCCGTGGCCGAACTGGCCGTGCAACAGGCTCGCGTCGCATTGCTGCTTGACCGGCTGCGCCTGGCCGCTCTGGCTGGGCAGTTGGACGAGACTCAGCTGCGCGCAGTCAATGCCGGATCGAACGCTCCGCCTTCAAATTGACCTTTGTGCTAGAGGCCGACAAGGAGACCACCATGAAACAGCGCAATGGGGATGGAAGGAGTCCGGAACCGGATCTGCCGGGAGCCGCGTCAGCCGACCTGCAGCGGCGCCGCTGGCTGCGCGCATTCAGCGCCGCGCCCCTCGTGGCCGGGATGGCGGCGTCGCCCGCCACGGCGGCGATGAAGACCAACGCGCGCATCGTCATTGCCGGCAGCGGCCTCGGTGGCATCGCGGTGGCCAGCCGGCTGTTGAAACAGCTGGACGGGGCCAGTGTGACGATCATTGATGCTCGCCAGAAGCATTACTACCAGCCGGGCTTCACGCTCGTGGCCACTGGCGTGTGGCCGGTGGACAAGGTGCTCGACCCGACGGCCGACTTCATCCCTGCCGGCGTGAAGTGGATTCCGGAGATGGTGGCCGAGTTCGCCCCGGCGGCGAATGTGGTGGTCACAAGCGGCGGGCAGCGCATCGCCTACGACTACCTGGTGGTGGCTACGGGCCTGCAGTTGGACTATGCGCAGATCGAGGGCATGGATGTGGCGGCGATCGGCCGCAACGGTCTGGCCAGCGTCTACGCGGGCCCGGAGGCTGCGGTCGCCACCTGGACTGCTCTCGACGCGTTCAGGCAGAAGGGCGGCCAGGCGCTGATGACGCTGCCGGCCGGCCCGCTGAAGTGCGCCGGCGCACCGCTGAAGATGACCTTCATGGTCGCCGACCGCCTGCAGCAGGCCGGCACGCTGGCGAATTCGCGCATCGATTTCCATACCGGCCTGCCCACGGACACGGTGTTCGGCGTGAAGGTGGTCAACGACGACGTGCTCGCGCGCTGGAAGGCGCTGGGCATCCACAACCACTACCTGAGCAAGCTGGTGGCGGTGGACCCCGGGGCACGCAAGGCCACTTTCGCCTCGCCCGAAGGGCAGCGCGAAACCCTGGGCTACGACTTCCTGCACGTGGTGCCGCCGATGCGCGCGCCCGACGTGGTGAAGAAGAGCGACCTGGCGTGGAAGGAGAGCGGCTTCGCGCCGGGCGGCTGGCTCGAGGTGGACAAGGCCACGTTGCAGCACCGCCGCTACAAGAACGTGTTCGGCATTGGCGATATCAACGGCACGCCGCGCGGCAAGACGGCCGCCACGGTGAAGAAGAGCGCGCCATTGGTGGCACACAACCTGACGCAGGTGATCGCCGGGCGCGAGCCCGACGCGCGCTTCGACGGCTACACCTCCTGCCCGCTGATCGTGCGCGAAGGCTCGGCGATGCTCATCGAGTTCGATTACGAAGGCAAGCTCACGCCTTCACTGCCGATGATCGAACCGCTGCAAGAGAGCTACCTGGCCTGGCTGATGAAGGTGCGCATGCTCAAGCCCGCCTATGTCTCGGTCCTGAAGGGCCGAGTCTGAATTTACACGGGAGGAATCCACCATGTACGAGATCTGGCTGATGCTGAACATCGTCTGGGAGACCCTGCTCGCTGCCTGGCCGCTGGTGCTGGTACTGCTGCTGGTTTTCGCCGGGCTGACCTGGGCGGCCCTGTCGCGGCGCGGTGCCGCCTGGCGTACCGCGTGGCCTGTGGCGTTGGGTGGGGCCGCCACCGTAGGCGTGCTCACCTTTCTGGCGTTGCCAAGCCTGACTCGCTCGTCGCTCGGCGAGTTGAAGTACTGGGTCGACTGGCTGACCCTGGCCGGCCTGGCCGGGGGCTTTGCGCTGGTGACGGCAGCGCTGTTGCTGCCGCTGGCGGCCCTGTTGAAGCGACAACCCACCTGATGAACGAGGAGCAGACCATGTCGGGAACGACCGTGAACTATCGCGAACTGACGCACACCGTGTCGACGCGGCTCGGTGAGCTTCGCAGCAGCACGCCGGAGGTGATGAAGGCCTTCAACGAACTCGGCCGCGCCGCCACCGCGCCGGGCGCGCTGGACGCCAAGACCAAGGAGCTGATCGCGCTCGCGCTGAGCGTGGCCGTGCGCTGCGACCCGTGCATCGGTTTCCACACCAAGTCGCTGGTCAGGCTGGGCGCCACGCGCCAGGAGCTGCACGAGACGCTGGCCGTGGCCACCTACATGGGCGGCGGCCCGTCGCTGATGTATGCCGCCAGCGCGGTGGCGGCCTTCGACGAGTTCTCTCAACCCAAGGCGGCCTGACGCGCTCAACCGACTGTGCCCTGGTGCTCCAGGGCTTCGTCCTCGCGGATGTTGGCCAGTTCCAGGTACTCGGGCACCGAGCAGGCCCAGGGCTGACGTTCGGTGATGGCCTGGCGCAGACTGTCGGCCGCCTCGGGCTCGCCATGCATCAGGTACACGTGCTTTGGCGCGCGCGGCAGCGCCAGCACCCATTCGAGCAGGCCCTGCCGGTCGGCATGACCGGACAGGCCGTCCAGCGCCAGCACCTCGGCTCGGGCCGAAATCCAGTCACCCTGCACCTTGATCTGGGGCTTGCCGGCCAGCAAGGATGCACCCCGGGTTCCCGCCGGCTGGTAGCTGGTGAAGGCGATGGCATTGCGCGCGTCGGGCGCCAGCAGCTTGAGGTGCTGTGCCAGCGCGCCAGCGTAGGCCACGCCTTCGACGGCGATCAGGATGGCCGGCACCTTCTGCCGGCTCAGCGCCAGCGCCTCGTCGGCGCTCTGCGCGACGTTCACGTCCTGCAGCAGGGCCTGGCAGGCTGCCGCATCCAGGCGCAAGTCCTCGGGGTAGCGCTGGTAGACCTGCACCGCGTCGGCGGCGATGCGGTTGTCCAGGTAGACCGGCAGATCGGGGATGCGCCCGCCGGCCTTGAGCTGGCGGATGGCGTGCAGCAGCAGCTGCGCCGGTCCGGCCGCATGGGCTGGCAGCAGCACCACACCACCGCGCGCGGCCGTGCGGCCGATCAGCTTGGACAGGCGGGCCTGGGCGTCGGGCAAGCGATGCTGACGGTTGCCATAGGTGGACTCGAGCAGGACACGGTCGGCAGCCTCGGGCGGCGCTGCGCTGTGCAGCAGCGGGTCGTCACAGCGCCCCAGCGTCCCGGCATGCAGCAACGAATGGGTGCCGCAACGCAGATGCACGCAGGCCGCGCCAAGCACCTGGCCGGCGGGCCGCAGCCGCGCCGTGAAACCCGGCGCCGGTTCGAACACTTCGTCGAAGCGCTGCGGCCGCAGGCGCTGCAGCGCGCGCTGCGCCATGTCCTCGGTGTACAGCGGCCTGGCCGGTGCGTGCTTCGTGTAGCCCACCTGGTTGGCTTGGCGGGCCTCCTCTTCCATCAGCCGGCCGGCTTCGGGCAGCAGCAATTGGCACAGCTCCACCGTGGCAGGCGTGGCAAAGACCGGGCCCTCGAATCCCAACTCCACCAGACGTGGCAGGAAGCCGCTGTGGGCCGGGAGCGCCTGGGTCAACACCACCGCATCGATCGAGCGGCTGGGCACGGCGAGGGCCGAGCGGTTGTGCAGGCGCAACTGCTTCAGACCCTCGAACAGGCCGCAATCAAGCAACAGCCGGTGGCCTTCATGTTCGACGATCACCTTCGACCCGGTGACGGTGCCCGCGCCACCCAGAAAGCGCAATTGCATTCAATCTACTCCCACGCCGCGCCTCAAGTCGAATGCCGCGCCGTCGCTTGCATTCTTCAAGCTCGCGGCGTGGCGCGTCTTGATCGAGCGCAACGCGGGCCCGATCCCCAGTCCCGCAGGCTGCTAGACGATGGTGTGGAGTAGCAGTGCCTGCAGCACGAAGCGACGGTTGTCGCCCGCCGCGGCCTCGTTGCCCAGTTGCGCGGCCAGCCGCGAGATCAGCCGCTCGTTGCAGGCCAGGCCGTCGTAGACGGCGATTCCGGCCACGTCGGCCATCTGCTGCACCAACGCGCTGCTCAGGCCCTGGCACTCCACCGCGTCGTACAGCCGGCCCAGCATGCGCGCGGTGTGCGCCACCTCCTGCGTGGCGCTGTGCTCCGACAGGCTCATGCCGATGTGCGCCACATGCGCGCCAAGTTCGCTGGCGGCTTGGCGGAACAGCAGCGCCTGCGGTTGGTGATCGTCGGCACACAGCAACCCGAGGTTCTTGCCGCGCAAGAGCGGCTGCACCCGACCTGCGGTGGCCGCGCGCTGCAAGCTGCGAGCCTGATCGAGCAACGACTGCTCGCCGCCCGGCGGCAAGGGGGCAGGGGCCGGTGCGGGGCGAGGCGTGTGGGTGGAACCCATGAACGGCCGACGGTGCGTCTGCGGGTGCATGAAGAGTTGACGAAGCCTAACCAAGCGCCTCGCGGGGGGCTTGACCGGCATCAAGCCGTCGTTCGGTACCTGCCAGGACACCGTCCTGTCACCAAGCATTCACACACCGTTACCGAGCCACTGGCGCCGTTGACACGGTGTTGGCAGGCGCTGCATAGCATTGTTTTCATCAACCAACCGGCCGCAGGCCCTTCAGGAGCAGAAGATGCTGAGCACCCCCTCGATGAGCGAAACCAGCGACTTCCTGCGCGCGCAAGCTGCCACCTCAGCCATGACGCACCGTGATGAGGTCAATCGCCATGCCAGCCAGTCCATCGCTGACACGTTGGCGCTGCTGAACGAGGTGTTCGCGCCACAGCGTCGCATGGTGCATGCAGGCGATGTGATCTACCAGAGCGGAGAACGCTTCGGCAACCTGTACGTGCTGAATTCCGGCTTCTTCAAGATCGTCAATCTGGCACCGGACGGACGCGAGTTGGTGGTCGGGCTGAAGTTCCGTGGCGACTGGCTCGGCTTCGACGGCATCGCCGGCAACCGCTACACCTGTGACGCGGTGGCCATGGACACCGGCGAGGTCTGGGTGCTGCGCTATGACCGCATGCTCGCCGCCTGCGGCGTCCAGCCCGAGATGCTGCGGCTGCTGCATGAGGCGATGAGTCGCGAAATCGCGCACGACCGCGATTCGCTGATGTCGGTGTGCACGCTGAGCGCGGACGCACGCGTTGCTGACTTTCTGCGCTACTGGGCCGAGTCGCTGGCGCGGCGCGGCATGCGCACCGACCAGATCACGCTGCGCATGACTCGCGCCGAGATCGGCAACTACCTGGGCATGACACTCGAGACGGTGAGTCGCGCACTATCCCGCTTGGCCCGCTGCCAGCTGATCCACTTTGCCGAAAAGGGTCGGCGTGACATCCAGATTCCGCAGGTCGAAGCGCTGGCCGAATTCGTGCAGCGCAGCTTGGCGCCCGCCGACGTGGTGCTGCAATGACTCAGGACAATGGGTCGCGCGCGGCCATGAGTCGAGTCATGACCACGGCAAGTTCTGATCGTGTATAGGGCTTGCGCAGCAGCTCCCAGCTGAGCGGCGCATCACGGTCGGCGTCCAGTAGTTCGGCCGAGTAGCCCGACATCAGCAGCACCGCCATGCGCGGCAGTCGCGCTTGAGCCAGTTCGGCCAGCCGCGTGCCGCGCATGCCTGCACCCAGTGCAATGTCGCTGAGCAGCAGGTCGAAATCCGCGTCCGGTCCGAGGGCCAGCAAGGCTTGCTCGCCGCTGGCCGCCAGCGTCACCTGGCAGCGCAGGCTGTCCAGGAAGGTGCGCACGACTTCGCGCACCTCGGCGTCGTCCTCAACCAGCAGCACCTTCAGGCCGGCTGGCAGCGCCTGGTTGGACTCGGGTGGATCGGCGACATCGACCGTGGTGTCCCAGGGGCGCGGCAGGTACATCGTCAGCGTGGTGCCGGCGTCGGGGACGCTGTCCAGCGACAGTGCGCCCTTGGACTGGCGCACGAAGCCGTAGACGGTGCTCAAGCCCAGGCCGGTGCCGCGGCCGGCTTCCTTGGTGGTGAAGAAGGGCTCGAAGGCCCGCTGCTTGACCGATTCGGGCATGCCGCTGCCGGTGTCGGCAATGGCGATGGCAACGAAGCCGTCCTCAGGCGCGCTGGGGTCGTCCAGGTTGTTGCGCACCTCGACCGGCAGCGCGGTGCAGGGCTGGGCCGCAAAGCGCAGCGTGCCGCCTTCGCGCATCGCGTCGCGGGCGTTGATGGCGATGTTGAGCAGCGCCGATTCCAGCTGGCCGGGGTCGGCCAGGACCGACGGGCAGTCCGGCGCCACGGCGACCTCGATGTGGATGCGCTGGTCCAACGTGCGCCGCAGCATGTCGGCCAGGGAATGCAGCAGTTGGCCAACGTTCAGCGAGCTGGGCTGCAGCACCTGGCGTCGCGAGAAGGCGAGCAGCTTGCCGGTAAGTTCGGCCCCGCGCCTGGAGGCCCGCGCTGCAGCCGCCACCAGCTGCTTGCCGTAGGCATCGTCGGCCAGCGCCGGCAGTTCCTCCAGCACCTGCAGATTGCCCTGGATCACGGTGAGCAGGTTGTTGAAGTCGTGCGCGATGCCTCCGGTCAGCTGGCCGACGCTTTCCAGGCGCTGCGCATGCTTCAGCGCGTCCTCGGACTGGGCGCGCTGCAGGCAGGTCGCCAGCAGGTTCGACAGCGACTCCAGGAAGCGCCGCTCGTCGGTGCCGAAACGCTGCGCCAGGCGCGAGCACACAACCACCGCACCGATAGTACGGCCGCGGTCGGACAGCGGCACGGCAAGCATGGCCTTCATGCCTGCGGCTGCACAGTGGGCAGGCAGATCGAAGCCGGGTCCGTCACCCGACTCGGGCACGGCCACGCTCCTGCCCCGCCGCATCACGAAGCCGGGCAGGGTATCCGCCTGGTTGGGCAAACGCATGCCGATGTGTTCGCCCTCCAACAGGCCGACCCCGCTGACCAGGCTGAACTCGACGCCGTTGCCCTCGAGCAGGAAGACCATCGCGGAGTCGGCGCGCAGCGCCTCGACTGCGAAGGCCGGACCATGGTCCAGCACCACCTGAGGATCGCGCTCATCCACCGCCAGGCGCCCCAGCTGTGCCAGATGCTCGCTGTAGCGGGCGCGCTGCAACGCCTGCTGCACGCGCGGGTAGGCTGCAATGTCGCGGATGGCGGCGACGACGTAGGGCTGGCCCTGATGCTGCAGCGGGCTCAACGCGATCTCGACCATGACCTCGCTGCCGTCCTTGCGCAGTGCCACTAGCTCCATCTGCAGGCCCATCGGGCGCGAGCGCGGGGCATCGCCATAGCCTCTTCGGAAGTCGGCATGGCGTGAGCGAATGGCCTGCGGCACCAAGGTATCGACGCTGATGCCAGCGAGTTCGCCTTCGTCGTAACCCAGCAGCCGCGCCGCAGTTGGGTTGGCCCGCTCGATCAAGCCGTTGGCGTTCACCAGCAGCAGCGCGTCCGGGTAGGCGAAGAACAGCGAGCGCAACAGCGACTCTTCGGCCGGTCGAGCCGCGGCCTCGGGTGCGTCGCCGAAGTGAACCTTGCCGCCGCCGGTCATTCCGCCGCCACCGCTGGCACCAAGATGTAGCCCGCGCCGCGCACCGACTTGATGATCTGCGGCTCGACGGCGTCGGGCTCCAGCTTCTTGCGCAGCCGGCCGACCTGCACGTCGATGGTGCGGTCGAAGGGCGCGGCCTCGCGGCCGCGGGTAGCTTCGAGCAGGAAGTCGCGCGACAGCACCCGACCCGGGTGCTGGGCAAGAGTGCAGAGCAGGTCGAACTCGCCGCTGGTCAGGGCCACGTCCTGGCCCTGGGCATTGACGAGCCGACGTGCGGCCAGGTCGAGCAGCCAGCCGGCAAAGCGCAATCGGCTGCGGCTGGCCGCCGGCGCCGCCACGGTCACGGTCGGGAATGGCGGTGGCGCCATGCGGCGCAGCACGGCCTTGATGCGGGCCAGCAGTTCGCGCAGGTCGAAGGGCTTGGTGACGTAGTCGTCGGCGCCGACCTCCAGGCCCACCACCTTGTCGACCGCGTCGCCTCGACCAGTAACGATGACCAGGCCGCATTGCCAGTGCTCGCGCAGCTGCCGCGCGATGCTGAAGCCGTCCTCGCCGGGCAGGCCCAGGTCCAGCAGCACGAGCGACGGAGGGTCTTCGCGCATCGTGTCCATCAGCGCGCCGCCACTGTGCAACTGCGTTACCCGGAAGCCATGGCCCTGCAGGTAGCCGGCCAGCAGCCGGGTGATGTCGACTTCGTCGTCAAGCACGGCAATATGGGTCGGAGCGTTCACAGTGGACATGTCGACAGGCACGGCAGGCTGGGGAGGTTAGCAGTTTTGTCTCGCCATTGACCCGGGGCAACCCGCCCGCCGGCGCTGAGGCGCACACTCGGCCCTGGCCGCGAGTTGCGGCTTGGCTAGGGGGTCGACCATGTACGAACGCATTCTGGTTCCCATCGACGGGGGTGTCACCGCCCGACGCGGGCTGGACGAGGCCATTGCCCTCGCTAGCCGGCTGGGCTCGACGCTGCACCTGCTGAACGTGGTCGACGCCCGGCTGTTGATTGCCGAGGTCTCGGTGTTTGCGGCACCGGACCAGTTGCTGGACGACTGGCGTGCCTCGGGCGAGAAACTGTTGGCCGAGGCAGTGGCGTTGGCCAGCAGCCGTGGCGTCAAAGCCGAGAGCGCGCTGCGCTGCGACCCGGGTTTGCGGGTGTGTGACCTGATCCTGAAGGAGGCATGCAGCGCCGCTGTCGGCCTGATCGTGATGGGCACTCACGGCCGGCGCGGACTCAGCCGCCTGACCCTGGGCAGCGACGCCGAGTTGGTACTGCGAGAAAGCCCGGTGCCGGTCTTGTTGGTACGCCGCGCCGACGCTGAAACGTCCGCCTGAGCCGTATCGGCCTGCGCTTCAGCTGGCTTAGCCGAGCCCCAGTGGTGCCGGCAGCGCGTTGACGATGCGGGTGAATAGTGCGCGGTAGTCGTCGTCTGGCTCGTGGCCGGTGAGCGGGTCGCGGTTGGCGGCGAAGGCTTCGTCCAGCTCGGCCCAGTCCTGCGCAGTCAGCGCCTTTTCGGCCAGTGGCATGACCTGCTTTTCTTCAAGCGACATATGCTGGAAATAGAAGTCGGCATACTGTTGCGCCGCCTGCTCGAAGGCCTCTCGACGCGGCTCGCCCATCATCTCGAAGCCCAGCAGCGCATGCTCCAGGTCGCGGATGGCGCGTTCGCCGCGTGCATGGTCCTGATCCAGCCGGTCGAGCACTTGATCGGCTTCGGAGGTTCGCTGCCGCAGCATCGGGAACAGCAGCTTTGATTCCTTCAGGTGGTGGCGCTGTTCGGGAAACTCGTCCATGTAAAACAGCATCGCACGCAGCGCCGCGAAGTCGGGCTGGGTGCCCAGGCGGCGGTGCTGCGCCAGCAGAAGCAGGATCGAGCGCAGCATGGCCGCCAAGGCAGCATGCTCATCGTGGATGACGCGCAGCGCAGCATGTGACATGAGAAGTTCTCCAATAGGTGTGGACAGCGTCGCACCCCGGTTGACTACCAGCCTTGTTGCAGATCAAGTCCGACCTGTCGCGATACGGCAGCGTGGACAGGGCGCGACGGGCGCACGCCGCCTCAGGCGGTGGCTTTGGCCGGCTCCGCCTTGGGCTCGTCGGGCTTCTTCGCGTGGCCCAGAAAGACCAGCGCGCTTTCGAAGGCCGCGGCCGAGAAGGCTAGCGCCGCGGCAAAGTCCTTGTCGGACAGCTGCCGCGCCACGGTATTGCTGCGGTAGATGTTGGCGAATTCGCGCTCGCGGCCTGCCTGCAGCAGCAACTTCCCGATGCCCAGCGCCTCTAGCGATTTCCATACTCGCGGGTTGTAGGAGCGTGTCAACTGCAGGATGAAGGTGACCGGGTCGTTGCGGCCCAGGATGGTGGCCAAGCGCAGGATCATGTCGAAGGGCAGGCCGACCTTGCCGCTTTCCACCAGCGCCATGAAGGTCGGGTCCTTCAGGTCCAGCGCGGCACCCAGATCGTCGAGCGTCAGGCCGGCGGCCTCGCGGGCGTCGCGCACCAGCGCCGCGGCCTTGGCCACGGCCGCCTTCGGACCGGGGCGCTGCACAGACGCCGCGGCCAGCGCCAGCGACATGTCGGCTGCCGTGCCGACGCCGCCGAGCAGGGTGCCGGTCCAGGAGTGGAGCTGCCGCGCCAGCGTGCGCACGGCTGCGCCACCGGCCTGCTGCAGCGTCGGCATCGCGGCTTGCGTCGCAGTCGCCTTGACACGCGAGGTGCGTCGTGGCGACGCGGTCTTGCCTGCGGCTTTGGCCATTGGCATCTCCTGGTCGAAGGGGTCGGGTGCGGAAAATTGGAGCATACCCGGCCAGCACGACGCTGGCGCCCGGCAGGCTTGAAGTGGGCCGCTTCGGTGCAATATGCCCACCGTGTGCAGGGCAGCGGTGGTGGCCCTACGGTAGATGCTTCAACTCGATAGAATGGGTCATGCCTGAGGAAAAACCCGCGCCTCCTGTACCCGCCCCGGTGGCTCCCCGCCCGGACGATGGGCAGGGCGCTGCGGTGGCGGAGCGCAAGACGCTGCGGACCAAGCCACCGCGGATGTATCAGGTGCTGATGCTGAACGACGACTACACACCCATGGAATTTGTCGTGATGGTTCTGCAACAGTATTTCCAGCGGGACTTGGAAACCGCCACACTCATCATGCTGAAGATTCACCATGAGGGGCGTGCGGTGTGCGGCGTCTATCCGAAGGACGTCGCTGCCACGAAAGTGGAGTTGGTGGTGACCGCGGCGCGCCGCGTCGGGCACCCTTTGCAGTGCACTATGGAGGCCGCATGATTGCGCAAGAACTGGAAGTCAGCCTGCACATGGCCTTCGTGGAGGCACGACAGCAGCGACATGAATTCATCACCGTCGAACACCTGCTGATGGCACTGCTCGACAACCCGTCGGCGGCTGAGGTGCTGCGGGCCTGCGCGGCGAACATCGACGACCTGCGCAAGAGCCTGGTCACCTTCGTCAAGGAGAACACGCCCACCGTGTCCGGCACCGAAGAGGTCGACACGCAGCCGACGCTGGGTTTCCAGCGCGTGATCCAGCGCGCCATCATGCACGTGCAGTCCACCGGCAGCGGCAAGAAGGAAGTCACCGGCGCCAATGTGCTGGTGGCGATTTTCGGCGAGAAGGATTCGCATGCGGTGTACTACCTGCACCAGCAGGGCGTCACGCGGCTGGACGTGGTCAACTTCATCGCCCACGGCATCAAGAAGAGCGATCCGCCGGAGCCGACCAAGTCCAACGAAAGTGGCGGTGGCGAGTCCGAGAAGGACGAAGGCAGCGACGCGAAGGGCTCGCCCCTGGATCAATACACCCAGAACCTGAACCAACTGGCCCGTGACGGCAAGATTGACCCGCTGATCGGCCGCGAGCACGAGGTCGAGCGTGTCATCCAGGTGCTGTGCCGCCGGCGCAAGAACAATCCGCTGCTGGTCGGCGAAGCCGGCGTCGGCAAGACCGCCATCGCCGAAGGCCTGGCCTGGCGCATCACCCAGGCCGACGTGCCCGAGGTGCTGGCCGCGTCCACCGTCTACTCGCTGGACATGGGCGCACTGCTGGCCGGTACCAAGTACCGCGGCGACTTCGAACAGCGCCTGAAGGGCGTGCTCAAGCAGTTGAAGGACCAGCCGCACGCCATCCTTTTCATCGACGAGATCCACACGCTGATCGGCGCCGGCGCGGCCAGCGGCGGCACGCTGGACGCCAGCAACCTGCTCAAGCCGGCGCTGTCCACCGGCGCGATGAAGTGCATCGGCGCCACCACCTTTACCGAGTACCGCGGCATCTTCGAGAAGGACGCGGCGCTGTCCAGGCGCTTCCAGAAGGTGGATGTGATCGAGCCTTCGGTCGAGCAGACCATCGAGATCCTGAAGGGCCTGAAGTCGCGCTTTGAGGAGCACCATGGCGTGAAGTACGCGGTCGGTGCGCTGCAGGCCGCGGCCGAACTGTCGTCGAAGTACATCAACGACCGGCACCTGCCCGACAAGGCCATCGACGTCATCGACGAGGCGGGCGCCGCGCAGCGCATCCTGCCCAAGAACAAGCAGAAGAAGACCATCACCCGGCTTGAGGTGGAGGAAATCGTCGCCAAGATCGCGCGCATTCCGCCGGCCAGCGTGTCCACCGACGACCGCGGCAAGCTGAAGACGCTGGACCGCGACCTGAAGAGCGTGGTCTTCGGCCAGGAGCCGGCCATCGAGGCACTGGCCTCGGCCATCAAGATGGCACGCTCGGGTCTAGGCAAGCCGGACCGCCCGATCGGCTCGTTTTTGTTCAGCGGCCCGACCGGCGTAGGCAAGACCGAAGTTGCCAAGCAACTGGCCTACATCATGGGCATCGAGTTGATCCGCTTCGACATGTCGGAGTACATGGAGCGCCATGCGGTCAGTCGGCTGATTGGCGCGCCGCCGGGCTATGTCGGTTTCGATCAGGGCGGTCTGCTCACCGAGGCGATCAGCAAGAAGCCGCATGCGGTACTGCTACTCGACGAGATCGAGAAGGCGCACCCGGATGTCTTCAACGTGCTGCTGCAGGTGATGGATCACGGCACGCTGACCGACAACAACGGGCGAAAGGCCGACTTCCGCAGCGTGATCATCGTCATGACCACCAATGCCGGTGCCGAAACGATGAACAAGGCGACCATCGGCTTCACCAACGCACGCGAGTCCGGCGACGAAATGGCCGACATCAAGCGGCTGTTCACCCCGGAGTTCCGCAACCGGCTGGACGCGATCGTGTCCTTCCGGGCGCTGGACGAGGACATCATCCTGCGCGTGGTCGACAAGTTCCTGCTGCAACTGGAAAGCCAGCTTGGCGAGAAGAAGGTCGAGGTCACCTTCACCGACCCGCTGCGCAAGCACCTGGCGAAGAAGGGCTTCGATCCGTTGATGGGTGCGCGGCCGATGCAGCGGCTGATCCAGGACACGATTCGCCGCGCCTTGGCCGACGAGCTGCTGTTCGGCCGGCTGGTCGATGGCGGCCGCCTGACGGTGGACGTGGACGACAAAGGTGAGATTGTTCTGGACATCCAGCCGCCCAAGAAGAGCGACAAGGCAAGGCCGGAGATCACGGCCGCTTGAGTGCACAGGCCGGGTCACCCGGCCTGTTTCGCTTCAGGGCCTGCCCGCCGGGTCCTGCCGGTAGTAGCCGGCCAGCAGTTCGTAAAGCGCGGCATGTTCGGCGCGCATGTCCTGCGGCGCGACGAAGAAGGCTTCCGACACGACGGCGAAGAACTCCTCCGGGCTTTCGGCGCCGTAGGGGTCCAGCACGGTGTCCTCGCCGGCATCCACTCGTTGGCAGAACGCCTCGTAGTCGGCCATCAGCACTGCATGCCAGCGTTGCCGTTCCGCCGCGCTGGCCAGCGGCGGAATGCCATCGGCCAGGCCGTCGCCCATGTCCAGCACATGCGCGAATTCGTGCACCACGACGTTGTAGCCCCACTCGGCCGATTCGCCGGCCTCGCTGACGTCGCGCCAGGACAGCATCACCGGGCCGCCCTCCATCGCCTCGCCGGCGAGCACGTCTTCGTACTCGTGCACGATGCCGTCGTCGTCGACGAACTCGCGCCGAACCTGCACTTCATCGGGCTGCACGACGATGCCGACGAAGGCGTCGTAGGGCTTCAAGCCCAGGCGCAGCACCGGCAGGCAGGCCTGTGCGGCGATGGCCACGGCCATGTCGTCGCTGACCTGCAGGCCCTGCGCCCCGGTGAACTCCTTGCTGTCGAGGAACAGGCTGGTCAGGCGCCGCAACTCGTCCAGATCGTCCGCATCGCACCAAGCGAGGAACGGGTACCTCGCCAGCGTCAGCTGCCACAGCGGCTCGGGAATGGCGCGCCGGGCAGCGGCGCGCTGCTCGCTGCGCTGGCGCAGCCGCTGCCACAAAGCACGCATCAGATTTTGGCGGTGGCGTCCGGGGCCAGCCGTACGATGCCGTCACGGCTCAGGCGCAGCACCTCGGCGCGCGGTGGAGCGTCGTCCAGATCCCAGTCGCTGAGCACTTCGCGCGGACAGCCCGGGGCGAGCAGCGACATGCCAGGCCGGTGGGTGTGGCCGTGCAGCAGGCGCGTGGCGCCAGCCGCCTCAGCGCAGGCCACCGCGGCACCAGGGTCCAGATCGGCCCATCCGCCCGCGGGCGGAGCCTGCCGGCGGCCAGCCTCGCTGGCATGGCGGATACCTGCGCCCAGCTTGACGCGATCGGCCAACGACCGAGCCAGGAAGTCGGCCTGTGTCGCCGGGTTGCGGGTCCATGCACGAAACTGCTGGTAGGCCACGTCGGCCAGGCACAGCGCGTCGCCATGGGTCAGCAGCACGCGCTCTTGCCAGGCCAGCAGCAAGGTCGGGTCGCTAAGTGGCTGCACGCCGATGCCTTGCAGCAAGGCCGGTGTGAGCAGGAAATCGCGGTTGCCGACCATCAGCGACACGCTGCGCCGCCGCGCCGTGGCGCGCAGCACCTCGATGCAACGGCACTCGAACTCAAGTTGCACCGCGTCCGAGCCGGGCCAGAACTCGAACAGGTCGCCCAGGATGACAACCGCATCGGCCATCGTACGCTGCATGTACGCCGCCCAGGCCTCGAAGGTGCGAGGCAGGGCTTCGCTCAGATGCAGGTCGGAGATGAAGTCGATGGCCTGCCAGGCCGCGGGCACGGTCCAGTGGGTCGCCGGTGGCAGCACACCGGGCAGGGCAGGCATGGCGGCAGCGCGTCGCGCGTCAGCCGATCTCGACCGCGCGCACGATCGTCACCGTCTCCAGGGGCACATCGGCATGGCCCGACTTGTTGCCAGTGCGCACCTTCTCGATGGCGTCCACCACTTCGGTGCCCTTGACGACACGGCCGAAGACTGCGTAGCCCCAGCCTTGTGCCGACTCGGCGGTGAAGTCGAGGAAGCCGTTGTCGACGGTGTTGATGAAGAACTGCGAGGTCGCGCTGTGCGGCGCCGAGGTGCGCGCCATGGCCAGCGTGTAGCGCTTGTTCTTCAGCCCGTTGTTGGCCTCGTTCTTGATGGCCGCCGCCGTGGGTTTCTGGTTCATGCCGGCATCGAAGCCGCCGCCTTGCAGCATGAAGCCCTTGATGACGCGGTGGAACACGGTGCCGTCGTAGTGGCCCTTGCGCACGTACTCCAGGAAGTTCTGCGCGCTCAGCGGCGCGCGTTCGTCGTCAAGTTCGATATGCATCGTGCCGGCACTGGTTTCCATCTCGACGGTCTTTGTCATCTCAGTTCTCCACAGTGGCTTTGCGAATGAGCACCGGCGTCACCGGCACGTTCTGGTGAGGGCCCTTGTTGCCCGTGGGCACGGCCCAGATCTTGTCCACCACATCCATGCCAGACAACACCTTGCCGAACACCGCGTAGCCGGTGCCATCGGGGGTGTTGGCCGAATCGAGGAAGGCGTTGTCCTTCAGATTGATGAAAAATTGTGCGGTGGCCGAATCGGGCACGTTGGTGCGCGCCATGGCGACGCTGCCACGCACGTTGGTCAGGCCGTTCTTGCTTTCCAGGGGAATGGGCGCACGCGTCGGCTTCTGCGTCATCTCGGGATCGAACCCGCCGCCCTGGATCATGAAGTTGGGGATGACGCGGTGGAAGATGGTGCCGTTGTAGTGGCCGGCCTTGACGTACTCGAGGAAGTTGGCCACCGACTTGGGCGCCTTGGCAGCATCGAGCTGTATGACGATCTCGCCCAGGCTGGTGTCCAGGCGCACCTTCTGCGACCAGGCCGCACCGTGCCCCAGAGCCAGCAGCAGGGCCGACAGCGCCGGAACCAGCCAGCGCAGGTTGAAGAATCCAGACATTACATCCATGCTCCGTGTTTATCGAGGCGGCGAGTCTAGCCGGCCGGCCGCGGCATCGGCGTCGGTGCGGGTACGGCCTGGATCTCGCGAGCCAGCTGCAGCTTGCGGCGCAGCCCGGCATCGTCGCCCTTGGCACCGGCCCGGGCTGCCGTCCAGGCCTGCATGGCCAACGCCAGGTAGACGTCGCCGAGGTTTTCACGCGCTGCTCGGTGCGTCGGATCGTTGCGCAGGGCGTTCTGCAATGCCACCAGTGCATTCTGCAGCTGGCCCTCGGCGGCATACAGCACCGCCAGGTTGTTGTACGGGTCGGGTAGTTCGGGGAAGTCCTGCGTCAGCGCGTTGAAGACCTCGATCGCCTGCGCGTTGCGCTTCAGGTCGGTGAGGAGCACGCCCTTCAGGAAGCGAACGTGCGCAGCGCGCGGCTGTGCCGCTATGAGTTCGTCGGCCTTGCGCAGGGCCTGCTGCACATCGCCGCCACGGTAGAGCTTTTCGATGTCCTGAACTTCGTCGGCGCGCAACGGCGGCGCAGCGAGGCAGGCCGCCGCCAGCACCAGGGCAGTCCACGGAGAACGGGTCGACATCGGGTGGGCAAGGGCAGGCGGGGTAGCGACGCGTCGCATGACGAAGGGCTGCCGAAGTGCCGCCGCTATACTGAAACGATTGTAGCCACGCCACACTGGGTGGCCGCCTTCGCACCCTTCCAGGCCGCGCACAAGAAGCCCCCGGACCGGGGGCGACGTGCCGAGCACCGCTCCATCACCCATGACCCTGCGCATCCACAACACGCTGAGCCGTCGCATCGAAGTCTTCGAGCCCATCGTGCCGGGACAGGTGCGCATGTACGTCTGCGGCATGACCATCTATGACCTGTGCCACATGGGCCATGCGCGCATGATGATGGCCTTCGACGTGGTCTACCGCTGGCTGCTGGAGCTGGGTTACCAGGTGACATATGTCCGCAACATCACCGACATCGAGGACAAGATCATCAAGCGCGCGCTGGAGCGCGGCATCAGCATCCGCCAGCTCACCGACGAGATGATCGAGGCCATGCGCCGCGACATCGGGTCGCTGGGAATCCTGCCGCCCACGCACGAGCCGCGCGCCACCGACTATGTCCCGCAGATGCTGGACCTGATCGGCACACTCGAACGCAAGGGTCTGGCCTACCGAGGCGACAACGGCGATATGAACTACGCGGTGCGCAAGTTCCCTGGCTACGGCAAGCTGTCGGGCAAATCGCTCGACGAGTTGCGCGCCGGCGAGCGTGTGGCCGTGCTCGACGGCAAGCTCGACCCGCTGGACTTTGTGCTGTGGAAGGCGGCCAAGGCCGACGAACCCGACGATGCCAGGTGGGAAGGCCCCTTCGGCCCCGGCCGGCCGGGCTGGCACATCGAATGCTCGGCGATGAGCTGCGCCGTGCTTGGCGAGCACTTCGACATCCACGGCGGCGGCATGGACCTGCAGTTCCCGCACCACGAGAACGAGATCGCACAAAGTGAAGGCGCGACCGGCAAGCCCTTCGTCAACGTCTGGCTGCACAACGGCTTTCTCAACGTCGACAACGAGAAGATGTCCAAGTCGCTGGGCAACTTCTTCACCATCCGCGACGTGCTGGCACGCTACGACGGCGAGACCTTGCGCTTCTTCATGCTGCGCACGCACTACCGCAGCCCATTCAACTTCAGCGACCACAATCTGGACGACGCACGAAGTGCGCTGCGCCGTCTGTACACCGCACTGGACGGCCTTGAAGTGCCGGACGCGCCGGTCGACTGGACGCAGCAGCAGGCGGCCGCGTTCCGCGAGGCGATGAATGACGACTTCAACACGCCTTTGGCTGTGTCGGTGCTGTTCGAGCTGGCCGGCGAGCTGAACCGTACGCGTTCGCTGCAGGCGGCGGCGCTGCTGAAGGGACTGGGCAAGGTGCTCGGCGTGCTGCAGCAAAGCCCGCGTGCTTACCTGCAGGGTGGCAATACGCTGGACGAGGTGCATATCCAGTCGCTGATCGACCAGCGCGCTGCGGCGAAGAAGGCACGCGACTTCGCTGCGGCCGACCGCATCCGCGACGACTTGGCGGCGATGGGCGTGGTGCTGAAGGACAGCGCCGGCGGTACCACCTGGGTCAAGGCATGAGCCTGGCGATGCCTGCTGCCTGGACGTTGCGCTGACATGCCCAAACAGGCAGCCACGGGCGTCACGCCCGAATACTGGGACGAAGCGTGCAAACATCTGGCACGGCGCGACCGTGTCATGAAGAAGCTGATCCCGCAGTTCGGCGAAGCCCGGCTGCAAAGCCGCGGCGACGCCTTCACGACACTCGCCCGCTCCATCGTCGGCCAGCAGATCTCGGTCAAGGCAGCGCAGTCGGTGTGGGACCGATTGATCGCGCTGCTCGGTGCACCGTCCACGAGGGTGGCCCCGGCGATGGTCGAGGCGTTGGCCGCCACTGCGCTGCGCGAAGCCGGACTGTCGCTGCGCAAGGCCGAGTACCTGCTCGACCTGGCGCACCATTTCAGCTCCGGCTCGGTGCACGTGCAGCAATGGCGGCAGATGGACGACGAGGCCATCATCGAGGAGCTGGTGGCCATTCGCGGCATTGGCCGCTGGACAGCGGAGATGTTCCTGATCTTCCACCTGATGCGGCCGAACGTGCTGCCGCTGGACGACCTGGGCCTGCTCAAGGGCATTAGCCTGAGCTATTTCAGCGGCGAGCCGGTGTCGCGCGCCGAGGCCCGCGAGGTTGGCGATGCCTGGGCGCCATACCGCTCTGTGGCCACTTGGTACATCTGGCGCAGCCTGGATCCTCTGCCGGTAGACTACTAGTTACTTGCTGCATCAAGGACAAACATGAGCAAGCGACATTTCCTCGAGTTCGAGCAGCCCATTGCCGAACTCGACTCGAAGATCGAAGAACTGCGCTACGTGCAGAACGAGTCGGCGGTAGACATCTCCGATGAGATCGAGCGCCTGGGCCACAAGAGCCTGCAGCTGACTAAGGAGATCTATTCCAGCCTGACGCCTTGGCAGGTGACGCAGATCGCGCGGCATCCGCAGCGCCCCTACACGCTGGACTACGTGTCGGAGATCTTCACCGACTTCCAGGAGATGCATGGCGACCGCGCCTATGCCGACGACCTGTCGATCGTCGGCGGCTTGGCGCGCTTCAATGGCCAGGCCTGCATGGTGCTGGGCCACCAGAAAGGGCGCGACACGAAGGAGCGCGGTCAACGCAACTTCGGCATGGCGCGGCCCGAGGGCTATCGCAAGGCACTGCGGCTGATGAAGCTGGCCGAGAAGTTCTCGCTGCCGGTGTTCACCTTCGTCGACACACCCGGCGCCTACCCTGGCATCGGCGCCGAGGAGCGCGGCCAGTCCGAAGCCATCGGCCGCAACATCTTCGAGATGGCGCAACTCGAGGTGCCGATCATCACCACAATCATCGGCGAGGGCGGCTCTGGCGGTGCGCTGGCCATCAGCGTGGCCGATCAGGTGCTGATGCTGCAGTATTCGGTGTACTCGGTCATCTCACCCGAGGGCTGTGCGTCGATCCTGTGGAAGACGGCCGAACGGGCGTCGGACGCGGCCGATGCGCTGGGCATCACCGCACACCGCCTGAAGGCGCTGGGCGTGATCGACAAGATCGTCAGCGAACCGGTCGGCGGCGCGCACCGCGACATGCGCCAGATGGCGGTGAGTCTCAAGCGCGCACTGAACGATGCGCTGCGCCAAGTGCTGGATCTGAAGCCGAAGGAACTGCTGCAGCGGCGCTATGACCGCCTGCAGTCCTACGGCCGCTTCAGCGATACGAAGGAGCGCTGAGTGCGCTGGCCCGGCCGGCATGGCGGGCCGTGAAGCGGCAATGCGTTGCGGTGGCCGTCAGCGGCGGGCGCGACTCCACCGCGCTGTGGCATGCCACGGCCCGTGCCGCCGCCGGCACGTCGCTGCAGGTGATTGCGCTTCATGTACATCATGGCCTGCAGCACGAAGCCGACAGCTGGGTCCGCCACCTGCAACGCCAGGCACGGCGCTGGGCAGCCAGCGGGCTGCCGGTCAGCCTTCGATGGCGACGCCTGCAGGGGGGTCCGGCCAGCGGCGACAGTGTCGAAGCCTGGGCACGGCGCGAGCGCTATGCGGCGCTGACAGAGATGGCCGGCGAATGTGGAGCGGACTTGGTGCTCCTGGCCCACCACCGCCGCGACCAGGCCGAGACGTTCCTGCTGCAGGCATTGCGCGGAGCCGGGCCGGCCGGCCTGGCTGCCATGCCGCGCGAGGTGCAGCGTCATGGCATCGTCTGGGTCCGACCCTGGCTGGAGCAGTCCCGGCATGCCATCGAGGCCTACCTGCGGCGACATCGGCTGAGCTTTGTCGAGGACTTGAGCAACGCGGACCGATTGCTGGCGCGCAACCGCTTGCGGCTTGAGGTCTGGCCCACGCTGGCCGCAAGCTTTGAGCACGCATCGGTCAGCCTGGCGGCCAGCGCGCGGCGCGCCCACGAGGCGGCGGACGGCCTGCGCGAACTGGCGGCCCTTGACGCGCAACGGGCCTGCCTGACCCCTGGGCAGCTCGACGTGCTGGCCTGGCTGCAGTTGTCGGCCGCGCGCCGCGCCAACCTGCTGCGCACCTGGCTGTCTGGCCAAGGCGATGCCGGAGTGTCCGAGACGCTGGTGCAGCGGTTGCTGCAGGAATTGCCGGTAGCGACATCCGGGGCGGCCTGGCCGATTACTGGCGGCCAGCTGCGGCTGCATGCCGGTCGCTTGCAGGCCTTTGAGTCGGCCGGCCCGGTGGCCGATCCGGGCGCCGTGCTGCGCATGGACCTGAGCCGGGCAGGGCGCTTTGCAGTACCGGCCTGGCGCGGCAGCTTCGAGGTGATGGCCGTACTTGGCGGCGGCCTGGCGCCGAGGCGACTGCGCGACTGTGAATTGCGCGGGCGCTGCGGCGGTGAACAGTTTCAGCGCAGCCTTCGATCCGTGCCCCGCAGCTTGAAGAAGCAGTTCCAGGCGGCGGGCCTGCCGGCCTGGCAGCGCGGCGGGCCGCTGGTTTATGGCAGCGGCGAGTTGCTGTATGTGCCCGGCCTGGGCATCGACGCCCGCGTCCAGGCGCACGGCGACGTGCCGATGCTGGGCCTGCGCTGGCTGCCGGACGCGGCCTGAAGTCAGCCGGGGCACCGGGCCAGTGCCCCTAAAATGCGAGGTTTGCGTGCGCAGCCCGCGCCCGCGTGATCCGACGAATCACAGGCATTCATGGCACTCATCGTTCACAAGTACGGTGGCACGTCGATGGGCTCGACCGAGCGCATCCGCAGTGTCGCCAAGCGCGTTGCCAAATGGGCGCGCGCCGGCCACCAGATGGTGGTGGTGCCTTCGGCCATGAGCGGCGAGACCAATCGACTGCTGGGACTGGCCAAGGGAGTGTCGCCGGCCAAGCAGACGCCTCAGGCCTTGCGCGAACTTGACCTGATCGCGGCCACTGGCGAACAGGTGTCAGTCGGCTTGCTGGCACTGGCGCTGCAGGCTGACGGGCTCGAGGCCGTAAGCTACGCCGGGTGGCAGGTGCCGATCCGCACCGATTCGGCCTACACCAAGGCGCGCATCGAATCCATCGACGACGTGCGCGTGCGCGCCGATCTCGCGGCGGGCAGGGTGGTCATCATCACCGGCTTCCAGGGCATCGACGGCCAGGGCCACATCACCACGCTCGGCCGCGGCGGTTCGGATACCTCGGCCGTCGCCGTGGCCGCGGCGATGAAGGCCGATGAGTGCCTGATCTACACCGACGTCGACGGTGTCTACACCACCGATCCGCGCATCGTGCCCGAGGCGCGTCGGCTGCAGACCGTCAGCTTCGAGGAAATGCTCGAGATGGCCAGCCTGGGCTCCAAGGTGCTACAGATCCGCTCGGTGGAGTTTGCCGGCAAGTACCGTGTGCCGCTGCGCGTGCTGTCCAGCTTCACGCCCTGGGACATCGACATCGCAGAGGAAGCGGCCTCCGGCACCCTGATCACTTTCGAGGAAGACGAAAAGATGGAACAAGCTGTCGTTTCCGGCATCGCATTCACTCGCGACGAAGCCAAGATCACCGTGGTTGGCGTGCCCGACAAGCCCGGCATCGCGTACCAGATCCTGGGCGCCATCGCCGATGCAAACATCGATATCGACGTCATCGTGCAGAACGTTTCGCACGGCGGACGCACGGACTTTTCTTTCACCGTCAACCGCAACGACTATGCGCGTGCGCTCGACCTGCTCAGGGGCGGCGTTGCCGCCGCCACCGGGGCGGCGGAGGTCACCGGCGACCCGAAGATCTGCAAGGTGTCGATCGTCGGCATCGGCATGCGCAGCCATGTGGGCGTGGCAGCGAAGATGTTCCGCACTCTCAGCGAAGAGGGCATCAACATCCAGATGGTGACCACCAGCGAGATCAAGACCAGCGTAGTGATCGACGAGAAGTACATGGAACTGGCGGTGCGCGCGCTGCACCGGGCCTTCGACCTGGAGCAGGCGCCGGCCAGCTGAATGAGCTGCCCCTGCGGGTAGAATCTTTCTCGATACAACGGAGCTGTGACCGAGTGGCCGAAGGTGCTCCCCTGCTAAGGGAGTATGTGGGCAAAACCTGCATCGAGGGTTCGAATCCCTCCGGCTCCGCCAAGAACCTACTGCCGCTGAAGGCCTAGATCCGGCCAGCGGTTCCCGGCGCAACTGGCGCTGGTGCATTGGCCACCGTAAGGGTGGCGCCAGCACGTCGCGCTAAGTTCGGTGTTTTGAGCTTTCATTCTGCGAGGAGACGAACATGAGCAAGCGTGATGTGGTGGTATTGGGCGCCGCCCGGTCGGCGATCGGCACATTCAACGGCTCGCTGGCCGACATCGAGCCGGCGGAACTGGCTGGCACGGTGATGAAGGAGGCAGTCAAGCGCTCCGGGGTCGACCCGAAGGTGATCAACTACGTTACCGTCGGCAACACCATTCCTACCGAGTCGCGCTCGGCCTACGTCGCGCGCGTGGCCTCGATTCAGGCCGGTCTGCCGATGGAATCCGTGGCCATGGCCGTCAACCGGCTCTGCTCGTCAGGCCTGCAGGGCATCGTCACCACCGCGCAGAACATCCTGCTCGGCGATTGCGATTACGGCATTGGAGGTGGTGTCGAGGTGATGAGCCGCGGCGGCTACCTTTCGCAGGCTATGCGCAATGGTGCGCGCATGGGCGACACCAAGCTCATCGACACCATGGTGTCCACGCTGACCGACCCCTTCGGTGTCGGCCACATGGGCATCACCGCGGAGAACCTCGTCACCAAGTGGGGGATCACCCGCGAAGAGCAGGACGCGCTGGCGGTGGAATCGCACCGCCGCGCCGCCGCAGCCATTGCCGAAGGGCGCTTCAAGTCGCAGATCGTGCCCATCGTCAAGCAGACCCGCAAGGGCGAGGTTGTGTTTGACACCGACGAGCATGTGAAGGCCGGCACGACGCTTGAGTCGCTGGCCAAGCTGAAGCCAGCCTTCAAGAAGGACGGTTCAGTGACGGCGGGCAATGCCTCCGGCATCAACGACGGCGCGGCCTTCTTCGTTCTGGCTGACGCGGCCGTGGCCGCTTCAGCGGGCTACAAGCCGATGGCCCGCCTGGTGTCGTATGCGGTGGCCGGCGTGCCCAACGAGATCATGGGCGAAGGCCCGATCCCGGCCAGTAAGCTTGCGCTGAAGAAGGGCGGACTGACGCTCGACCAGATGGACGTGATCGAGAGCAACGAGGCTTTCGCTGCCCAGGCCATCGCCGTGTCCCGTGGCCTGGAACTGGACATGAAGAAGACCAATCCGAACGGTGGCGCCATCGCGCTGGGCCATCCGATCGGCTGCTCGGGCGCCTTCCTGGCGACCAAGGCGGTTTACGAACTGCACCGCACCGCGGGCCGCTACGCGCTGGTGACGATGTGCATCGGTGGCGGCCAAGGCATTGCCGCAGTGTTCGAACGGCTCTGATTCACCTTAGCCGTTCCAAAAGCGCTGCGGGCCCCGAAAGGGGCCCGCGGTCATTTCAAGGCATCGATCTAGATCGTCTCAGCGAATCCAGATCAATTAGTTAACATAATATACATCGTAGCGCATTACGATGCAAACGAAGCCAGGCGCGTAGCGTCCGCTACGCAGCCCTCAGATCTCTTCGCCGGGCAGATCCAACTCGTCTATGGCCGATTCCGCGAGATCCTCGCTTTGGGCCTCCTCGGTCGCGACGATCGGCAACAGCGGCTTGTCCAGCGGGCGGCAGACGCGGCTGTGCAGCCTTTCCAGACGCTCGGAGTTTTCGATGGCTCGGAAGACTGCCTGCGGATCCATCAGCAAGGCAAAGGGATTGGCGGCGGAGTGTTGCGGCAGAGACATCAGGCTTTCCTCGGTAGGGTTGGCGTGAAGTCCACTCTATCGAGCGCAAATTCGAGCACCAGTCGGCCCACCGCCAAGGTGCCTGTCGGAATTGCACTGACAAGGCTGCTGCGATGCCGGCTATTGGAGCAGAGGCACCAGCCAAGCGCGTTCACCGGCTCTTGCCATGTCGGCGGCCGAGAGATTCCGCTCATTGATGAGCTTCTTGTCGGCGCCGCGCTGCACTAGCAGCTTGACGTTCTCCTCCGGACCGTAGCGCGCGGCCATCATCAATGGCGTGTTGCGGTTGGGCGCCAGTGCGTTAATGTCAGCCCCGCTGTCCAGCAGCATGGCCAGCAGTTCGGTATTCGGGCCGGTGGCGGCGTAGTGCACTGGTGACCAGCCAGGCTTCTGCACCTTGGCGCCGCGTTCCATCAGCTTCTTGGCCCAGTCCAAGCGACCCTTGAGCGCAGCCATCATCAACGGCGTCTCGCCCATTGCGTTGTTGGCATCAATGTTCAGCGCCGGGCTGGCCAGCAGCGCGGCAGCCACTTTCGGTGCGTCGTCGCGCATGGCCAGAAACAGCGCCACCTGACCCGATTCGTTCTTCGTGTTGGGGTCGAAACCCCGCGCCAGGAGTTCCTTTACCGTACTGGCGTTGTCGACGCTGACGGCACGGAAGAAATCGACATAGGTGTCTGCTCTGGCATATGAAAATCCAATAATTACAATTAGATATATAATATATTTAAGGTAAAATCTCATTTATTTCGGCCGTCTTGACCGTCACCACGCGGGTGCGTGGAAACAGCCTTTCAAAGTTCAAACTGGTGGCCTGAGCCACCTCCTGCAAGCTGCAATTCTTCAACAACGCCAACTGCGCGGCCACGTGCGGCACGTAGGCTGGCTGATTGGTCTTGCCACGATAAGGCACGGGCGCCAGGTAGGGACTGTCGGTCTCGATCAGGCAGCGCTCCAGCGGCACGCGGCGAGCCACCTCGCGCAAAGCCTCGGCGTTCTTGAATGTCAGGATGCCTGAGAACGAGATGTGGAATCCCAATTCCAGTGCTGCGTCGGCCACCTCTTGGGTTTCGGTGAAGCAGTGGAACACGCCCTGTACTCTGCCACCGCCTTCGCCGCGCAGGAGTTCCACAGTGTCCTGGCTGGCGCTGCGCGTGTGCACCACCAGGGGCAGCCCACAGACTCGGGCTGCCCGGATATGCACGCGAAAGCGCTCGCGTTGCCATTCCATCTGCTCGACGCTGCGGCCATTGAGTCGGTAGTAATCCAACCCGGTCTCGCCAATGGCCACCACGCGCGGCAGCGCTGCAAGCCGCAGCAGTTCATCGACGTCCGGTTCGTGCACGCCTTCGCTGTCGGGGTGCACGCCGGCACTGGCCCAGAAGTTGTCATGGGCCAGCGCCAATGCATGGACCTTGGGGAATTCCTCGATCGCGGTGCAGATGCAAAGTGCGCGATCCACCTGCGCCTTCGCCATTTCGAGCCGTACTTCGGCGATGCGGCTGTGCAGCTCCGGGAAGCTCAGATGGCAATGGGAGTCAACGAACATCGATGAGCCAGACCGCAGCGCCTGTAGGCGCGAAGCCCTGATTCTCAGACGAGCACAGTCTGCGGCCTAGAGCGTCTGCGTGGGCTTGGACGACGAAATCGAGGTGCCCAGGATCTCTTCAATCTTGAGCTTGAGGCCCCGTGTCTTTTCGTCGGATGGGAATCGAACGCCCACGCCCTGCGTGCGACCCCCCGAGGCATTGCTCGGCGTGATCCAGGCCACCTTGCCAGCCACCGGGTAGCGCTGCGGGTCATCCGGCAGCGACAGCAGGAGGTAGATGTCCTCGCCCAGGCGGTACTCGCGCGCCGTGGGCACGAACAGCCCGCCATCGGTGAGCAGCGGGATGTACGCTGCGTAGAGCGCCCCCTTCTCGCGAAACACCAGCTGGATGACGCTGGGTCGGACGGCAGCGGCTACGCTGGCAGGCGCCGTGGCCACGGCAGCCTCGGAGGCCGAAGTGCCGATACGGGGCGAGGCGCGGTCGTTCATCGGCTCAGTGTATCCAAGGCCCTGCCGCTACGGGGGCCGCGAGTCGTGGTTTCTTGCCAGCAGGCGCGGCCTTCGCATACCAGCGCCTCGATCAGCAGGCCGTCGTTCCACGGGTGTTCGTCGTGCCGCGCCACGCGCGACAGCGACTTGGCCCAGCCGCTCAACATCTCAGGCCGTGCTCCCGGCGGCAGAAGCTGCGCCGCAAAGTAGCGCGGCATGCCGCCGAGCGCCAGCACCAGGGCGTCGTGGCAGACCTTCTGCAGCGCAGCAACTGCACGCGGCACCGGCCAGCCGGCCAGCACCGCGGCTTGTCCCCGGGCGACCGCCTGCGGCAATGCCAGCCAGGCTGCAGCGTCGATGCCGGCTGCGGCCATTTCGCGTGCCGCCAGCGGGGCGCCGCCCGCCGCGGCCAACAGCACCTGGGCATCGCGCACGCCCTGCTCTGCCAGCCACGCCGTGGACTGCTCAGCGGGTGGACGCGCCATGCGGATGCGTTGGCAGCGGCTGCGCACCGTCGGCAGAAGCCGAGCCTCGTCGGTTGTACTGAGCAGCAGGCGAGCCTGGCCGGGGGGCTCTTCCAGCGTCTTCAACAGCGCGCTGGCAGCCTGCAGGTTCATGGCCTCTGCTGGATGCAACAGCACCACCTTGGCCCGCCCGCGCGACGAGCTCTGCGCCACCCAGTCGATGGCGGCGCGCACCTCGTCGATGCGGATCTGGCGGCTGGGCTTGCGCCGCGCCTTGCCGCCCTCTCCCTGCTCGTCCTCGGCTTGGGCGGCCCAGCCCAGCGCGGGACGCAGGGCCTCGGGCAGCAACAGGTGCAGGTCCGGGTGCGAGCCCGACTGCACCAGACGGCAACTGCCGCAATGACCACACGGCGGCGCCGCATCGGCCGACTCGCACAGCCAGGCCTGCGCCAAAGTGAGCATGAATTCGAGCGCGCCTACACCATCGGGCGCGTGCAGCAGCAACGCATGGGCCCGCTGCTGCTGCAGCGCCTGGCGCAGCGGTGCTTCGATCCACGGCAGCGCAAGCCTGCCGTCCGCGCTTACCACCACGGGCGCTGCTCCAGTGCGCTTGCGATTTGTGCCCAGACCGCAGCACGGTCGGCATCCGCACCCAGGCGCACGAAGCGCTGCGGTGCCTGAGCCATGCGCTCAGCGTAGCCATGGCGGACCCGGGCGAAGAAGGCCGTGTCCTGTTGCTCGAAGCGGTCCGGCACGCGCGCCGCGGCGCGGCGTTCGGCCGCCACCTGCGGCGGCAGGTCGAACCACAGCGTCAGGTCGGGCTGGCGACCCTGTTGCACCCAGCTTTCCAACTGCGCCAGCACGCCCAGGTCGAATCCTCGCCCGGCGCCCTGGTAGGCAAAGGTGGCGTCGGTGAAGCGGTCGCACAGCACGATGGCGCCACGCGCCAGCGCCGGTTCGATGCAGGTGTGCAGATGGTCGCGACGCGCGGCGAAGATCAGCAGCGTCTCGCTCAACGCATCCATCGGCTGGTGCAGCACCAACTCGCGCAATTGCTCTGCCAACGGGCTGCCGCCGGGCTCGCGGGTCAGCAGCACCTCATGGCCCCTGGCGCTGAGCCAGGCCTGCAGAGCGGTGATGTGGGTCGACTTGCCCGCCCCGTCGATGCCCTCGAAGGTGATGAAACGGCCGCTCATGGCGCCGCTTTGCGCTGGTACTTGTTCACCGCCCGATTATGGTCGGCCAGGTTCTCGCTGAAGACACTGCTGCCGTCGCCGCGGGAGACGAAGTACAGCGCCTTGCTCGGCGTGGGCTTTACCACGGCCTGCAGCGACGCCATGCCAGGCATCGCGATAGGTGTCGGCGGCAATCCGGCGCGGGTGTAGGTGTTGTAGGCGCCATCGGTCTGCAGGTCGCGCTTGCGCAAGTTGCCGTCGAAGGCTTCGCCCAGACCATAGATCACCGTCGGATCGGTCTGCAACGGCATGCCGATGCGCAGCCGGTTCAGGAACACCGCTGCGACCAGCCCCGGGTCGTCCTTCGGACCGGTTTCCTTCTCGACGATCGAGGCCAGGATCAGCACCTGCTCCGGACTCTTTAGCGGCGTGTCGGCACTACGCTGCGCCCAGACGGCGCCAAGCCGGTGCTGCATCGCGGCCTGTGCACGGCGCAGCACGGTCAGGTCACTGACGCCGCGGCTGTAGGCATATGTGTCGGGGAAGAAGCGCCCCTCCACGCTGCCGTTACCGGCACCCAGCGCCTGCAGCAGCTGGGCGTCGTCCATGCCCTGGCTTGCCGGCTTCAGGTGCGGCGCCGCAGCCAGTGCCGCGCGTACCTGGCGCCAGGTCCAGCCTTCGACCAGGCGCAGTTTTTCAAGCGTTTCGTCGCCCTGCACCATCTTGGCCAGCAGCAGCCGAGGCGTGATGCCGGGCTCGACTTCGTAGCTGCCGGCGCGAATCCGTTTGGCCTGGCCTGACCAGCGGAACCATTGGTAGAGCAGTTCGGGCGAGGTCTGCACACCGGCCGCCACCCAGCCGCTGGCCACATCGCGTGGCGTGGCGCCGGGTTCAATCGACAGTTCCACCGCCGGCGCAGCCAGCGGCAAGGGCCGCTGCAGCCACCACCAAGCGCTGGCTGCCGCCACAGCGCACCCCAGCAACAGCAGCGCGATTGCCCGGAGCAGCCGGCGCAAGCCCTTGGACGTCGAAGACATGGGCGAAGATGATAATTGCGGCATGTCCCACACCCCCCTGCCCCACCCCGCCGGCGACGGCGCGCTGCGCCTGCAAGACTGGGGCGTGATCCTTGCCGAAGGCCCCGATGCAGCTGCCTTCCTGAACGGCCAGCTAACGCAGGACATGCTGCACCTGGAGCCCTCGCGCGCCAGCCTGGCCGGTTATTGCTCGCCGAAGGGCCGGTTGCTTGCCACCTTCGTGGCCTGTCGCGTATCGGCCGACAGTTTCGCGTTGGCCTGCAGCGCCGACCTGCTGTCCGCCACGCTGAAACGGCTGTCCATGTACGTGCTGCGCGCCAAGTGCAAGCTCAGCGATGCAAGTGCAGCGTGGCCGCTGCATGGGCTGGCGGGGCCATCGGCCGACGCCTTGTTCGGGGCTGCGCTGCCAAGCGGCAGTTGGGCCTGCGAAGCCCACGGCGACAACCGCGTGATCCGCCTGCCCGCGGTAGACGGTACATCGCGCTACCTCTGGGCCGGGCCCGATGCGCCGCCGCTGCCGCCGCTGGCAGCCGAGGACTGGCGCTGGCTCGAAGTGCGCAGTGGCGTGCCGCGCGTCATTGCCGCCACGGCCGACCAGTTCGTGCCGCAGATGCTCAACCTGGAACTGCTGGGCGGCGTGAACTTCAAGAAGGGCTGTTACCCCGGGCAGGAGGTGGTGGCACGCAGCCAGTACCGCGGCACGCTGAAGCGCCGCACCTACCTGATGACCTGCGACTCGCCGGTGGCCGCTGGCGCAGAGGTATTCCACAGCGAGGACCCGGGCCAGCCTGCCGGCATGGCGGTGCTGGCGGCTTCGTTGCCGGGCGGGCCGCATGCCGCGCTGGTCGAACTGAAGACGGCGGCGCTACTTGGTGGCACGCTGCATACGGGCTCGGTCGAGGGGCCGCTGCTCACTCCATCGACCCTGCCCTACGCGCTGGACACTCTGGCTGACTGAAGGGCCTGCATGGCGCTCGGCCAGCGACAGCTGTTTATCTATTGGCGCGTGGCGGACAGCGACCTACCGGCTGCCCTGCTTGCGCTGCGTGATTGGCAGTCCCGCCTGATCGCGCACCAGCCCGGGCTGCGTTGCGGGCTTTACCAGCGCAGTGGCAGCTTGGAGGAAGACGCCATCGTGATGGAGACCTACGCGATCGAGTCGGCGCAGCCGCACCCCGGCATAGACGAGGCGCTGCTCCGGCACATCGATCGGTCCGGACATGCGCAGTTGCAGCGCTGGTTGCGCAGTGCACGCCATGTCGAGGTGTTCGACGCACTGCCCCCCTGAACCCGCCCGCTACAGCGCGCGCACCATCTCCACGTGCGCGATACCGGCCTCGTCGAAGGGGCTGCCACGCGTCGCGAAGCCGGCGCGGGTGTAGAACCCGGCCGCGCTCGGCTGTGCGTGCAGCAGCACTTCACGCTCGCCGCGCTGACGCGCACAGTCCACTAGCGCGTCGAGCAGCGCGCGGCCAATGTCGGTGCCACGCATCGTCTGCAGCACGGCCATGCGGCCGATCTTGGCCACGCCCGGCGCATGTTCGAGCAGGCGGCCGGTGCCGAGCGCCATGCCGAAGCGGTTGTAGGCCACCGCATGCACGCAGGAGGCATCGGCCGCGTCCCACTCCATCTCGGCCGGGATCTGCTGCTCCTGCACGAACACGGTGGTGCGGATGGTCTGCGCCTCGCGGCCGAGCTCGTCCCAGGCGCCCAGGCGTACGTCGAGCATCGGCTTGCCGGCTTCGAAGTCCTGCAGCAGCACGCGCAGCTGCGCCGGGACCGGCAGCGAGGTCTGGGTCGACGGGTTCGCAAACACGTAGACCAGTTCACCGCTGACCAGCAGCGTGTCACTGCGGAATACCGCCGCGCCGAACAGGATCGACGAATTGCCGATGCGGCTGCAGCGGATGCCGACCTCCAGGGTGTCGTCGTAGCGCGCAGAAGCCAGGTATTCCATCGTGGCCTTGCGCACGTACAGGTCGCCATCGAGGAACGCCATGGTCTCGTGGTACGGCATTACCATGGCTCGCCAGTAGCCCGCCACGGCCGTGTCGAAGTACATTAGATAGTGGCCGTTGAAGACGATCTTCTGCATATCGACCTCGGCCCAGCGCACACGCAGCCGGTCGAAGAAACGGAACTCGCTTCGATTCATGGATTCCATGCCTCTTTCATGGCTTCGGCGGCCACCTGTTGAGCGTCGGCGGCTTCCTTAGCACCCGGGCCATCTTGATGAAGTCGTGCGTCAGCCCGCGATACTGCTCCAGCGCTACCGGCACATCGGCCGCGCGCAGCCGGTCGGCGTAGGCCAGCCTTCGTCGACCAGCGGATCGCACTCAGCAAGGATGACACAGGCCGGCGCCACGCCTTCGAGGTCGTCATGGTTCAGCGGCGCGAAGCGCCAGTCGGGGCGGTGCGCATGCTCGATGTGGTGGTCGAAGAACCAGTCGATGGTGGCCATATCGAGCAGGAAGCCGTTGGCGAACAGCCGGCGTGAGGCCGTGTCGCCATACGCCGAAGTACCGGGCGTGATCAGCAGCTGCAATGCCAGCGCCAGGCCCTGGTCGCGCCCGCGCAGCGCGCACACCGCCGCCAGCGTGCCGCCGGCGCTGTCGCCTCCCACGGCCAACCGTGTTCCGTCCACGCCCAGTGCGGCGGCGTTGGCATGCAACCACTGCAACGCCGACCAGGCGTCGTCGGCAGCGGTCGGAAAGCGATGCTCCGGCGCCAGCCGGTAGTCCAGAGCCACCACAGCGCCGCCGCTGCGCAGCGCCAGCTGGCGGCACAGGCTGTCGTGCGTTTCCAGCGAGCCGATGACAAAGCCGCCGCCGTGCAGGTAGAGCATGGTGGGGGCCGGATCCTTCGCATCGCAGTACTGCCGCGCTTGAAGCGTCATGCCATCCGCGGCCGGCAGCGCGAAGTCCTCGACGCGACGCAGCGGCGTGCGCGGCAGGTCGAGGATCTCCGCCGCCGCGGCGTAGGCGCTGCGCGCCTGTTCCGGATCCAGCGCATGCAGTGGTGTGCGCTGCGCGCGCTGGATGCGCTGCAGCAGGCCGTACATACGAGGCGACAGCAGTTGGGTGGGCTTGCTCATCGGGTAGGCCGCTGCCGCGCTCATCATTGTCAGTTGCGGACCCGGGACGGATCGGATTGCGATAGGGTGGCCGTGCAAAGCATAGCCTCGCCCGGACCAGCAGCAGCAACGGGCACCTGGGACCGGCCATGAGCATCAACCGCAACTTGCTGGTCCCGCGGCCCCGGCCGCTGGTGCCCGCCAGCCGAATGCTCGACGAGAACCGGCCTCAATGGGTGGACGCGACCGCCTGGGCGGATGCACATCCGGATCGATCCTGCTCACGATGCCCCGCAGCGGACTCGAGCCGCAGGCCAGCGCGGCTGGGTTGATCGCGCCCCCATTCCGAACAGCGAGGTTGCCACTCCGGCCGGAGCTCGCGCCTGTGCTGCGCGATGTCGGCACCCTTCCCAATATTGACGATGCCAACAACGTGGCCCACAGTGCCTCATCGGCGCTCGTCCCAGTCGCCACGTTGACACCGTTGCATCACAACAGGTTGATGCCCCTCCACAGTCAGGCAGTCTGCACCGACTTCCGCAACTGGTAGCGCCCATGAAAAAAGCCCGAAGGCTCGTGGCCTTCGGGCTTGCTGCCGCGGCAGGCTGCTGTCAGCCGTGCTTCTGGTCGAAGAATTGTTCGTCTTCGGTCGAACCCTTCAGCGCCGCGGTGGAGGCCTCGCGCTCGATGGTGGTGGTCACCGCGTCGAAGTAGCCGGTGCCGACCTCCCGCTGGTGCTTCACCGCGGTGAAGCCCCGCTCGGCGGCGGCGAACTCCTTCTCCTGCATCTCGACAAAAGCGCTCATGTTCTTGCGCGCGTAGCCGTAGGCCAGCTCGAACATGCCGTAGTTCAGGTTGTGGAATCCAGCCAGCGTGATGAACTGGAACTTGTAGCCCATCGCGCCCAGTTCGCGCTGGAACTTGGCGATCGTCGCGTCGTCCAGGTTCTTCTTCCAGTTGAAGCTCGGCGAGCAGTTGTAGGCGAGCATCTTGCCCGGGAACTTGGCATGGATCGAGTCTGCAAAGGCCTTGGCGAATGCCAGGTCCGGCGTGCCGGTCTCGCACCACACCATGTCGGCCACTTCGGCATAGGCCAAGCCGCGGCTGACGGCCTGCTCGAAGCCCTTCTTCGTGCGGTAGAAGCCTTCGACCGTGCGCTCGCCAGTCAGGAAGGGCTTGTCGTTGTCGTCGACGTCGCTGGTCACCAGGTCGGCCGCTTCGGCGTCGGTGCGCGCCAGCAGGATCGTCGGCACGCCCATCACGTCGGCTGCCAGGCGGGCCGCAGTCAGCTTGGCCACCGCCTCACGCGTCGGCACCAGCACCTTGCCGCCCATGTGGCCGCACTTCTTCACCGAGGCCAGCTGGTCCTCGAAGTGAACGCCGGCGGCGCCCGCTTCGATCATCGCCTTCATCAGTTCGAAGGCGTTGAGCACGCCGCCGAAGCCGGCTTCGGCATCGGCCACGATCGGTGCGAAGAAGTCGATGTCGTTCTTGCCTTCGCTCCACTGGATCTGGTCGGCGCGCTGGAAGGTGTTGTTGATGCGCTTGAC
>Ga0105103_10000161_pt1 | contig 35857 bp, 33 predicted proteins | sample PPLLaktember2015_2_FD_79107 | JGI IMG/M metagenome (GOLD analysis project Ga0105103, IMG submission 79107) | Freshwater sediment microbial communities from Prairie Pothole Lake near Jamestown, North Dakota, USA - PPLs Lake P7 Core (6) Depth... | ecosystem: Environmental > Aquatic > Freshwater >...
CCTGGATGGTGGTCTCTGCTTCTCCCGTTCCATCCCAGACCGGGGAGATCTTGACGTTGAAGACTTCCCCGTCCACATCAACACTGAACTCTGAGGGGAATTGTGCAGGGACGCTCACGGGGGGGATGGGTTTCCCTGCAGGACGTCTGGCTGGTTTTTTCTGCTCAGTACGTTTAAGGGGCTGGCCAGGAATCAATAATTTGAGGAGAAGTTCGTCATCAGACAGGTCAGGACCGATCTCTTTGCGGAGTTCTTCTACGGATTTCAGATAGTTCTCGGGCTGCCAGTTGACAAACTCTTTGGTCCTCGGAAGACTCATCGCTTTATCTTTCACGTTCTGGTCGACAGGACCGGCCGGCTCCCCATAGTAACCGAGTATGTATTTGATCGCCTCATCAGTAAACTGTTTGTACCGTTCGCCGGAAATCACATTCTCGACTGCCTGGGCGCCCACGATCTGTGAGTACGGGGTGGCCATCACCGGATACCCGAAGTCTTTCCGGACCAGGACAACCTCTTCCAGAATCTCATCCAGTCTGTTCAGCATTCCCACCTCACTGAGCTGGCGGGTCAGGTTCGTCATCATGCCTCCCGGCACCTGGTGCTCGAAATGAAATACGTCGTATTCGGTCGGAACACCGATAGGAAGCCCTTCTTCCTCCGCAACCTTTCGAAAATGGGCAGAAACCTTCGCAAGGGCATCTTCATCGATGTCTGAGGTAAAACCCAGCTTTTTGGCATTGCGCAGAATTGTTTCAGTAGCAGGTAAGGAAGTGCTGTTGGCGAGCGGAGCTACTGCGGTATGGACGGTTGTGATTCCTACCTTGATCGCCTCCAGGTAGCACAAAGGAGCGAGTCCAGGGTTGCAGTGGGAATGGAACTCAACCGGCAGGCCGTCGCAGTTCGCAAGCACGGTGACAGCAAGTTCCCGCGTGGCCTCCGGTGTTATTACGCCGGAGGCATCCTCTATCATTATCCTGTCCACACAGTCCTTAGCCGAGGCAATCATCCTGGTCTTTTTCGCCCAGAGTTCATTTGTATGGACAGGGCTGGAAGTATACATCAATGATGGCACCACCTCAGCCCCTTCAGCCTTGGCGATACGGGCAAAGTAGATGAATTTTTCCATGTCCGTTTGATAATCACATATCCAGAAACTTTTTATTCCATTGGCAACCGACCGCTTGATCCAGAGGGTGATGATGTCGCGCGGTGTACTGAGATCGAAAGAAGAAAGCGCAAATATCACGTAGGACCCGCGAATAGGGGTTTTTGTAATCAGCTTGGAAAGGACCCGAATCCTTTCCCAGGGGTCCTCTTGCAGAGTCCTAACCTGCACAGTAAATGCCTGAGAACCGACTGTCGCTATGGCCCTGTAGCCCACCCTGTCCATTACCTCGGCAATGGGTGTCATGTGGTCGGTCCTCATGAGATAGCCCCAGAGACTTTGTTGAGCGTCCCGTATGGTTTGATCAATAAATTCAATCTTTTTCATGTTTCATTGCCCTCATTTTATTAGTTGCTTGGAAATTTCTTTGACTGGCGTTCCGACACTTACAATTATTATTCTCATCTCTTGATTTATAACAGCGTTACTCCTGCCGTTCAATCCAGACTTTCTAATGAATTCATAAGCCACAGACATCAATGTGGTTGACTTCATTATCTACAGCGGGTTAGAATTTTCTACGATGCGGCTTCCTCACATCAATCCCCAACATATAATTACGTTTTACTTTGTCGCCAAGGAGACAAGTTTCAGCCTAGCCTCTGAAAAACTGTGCATCACCCAGTCTGCCGTCACTCAACAAATCCGGGCTCTGGAGCTTCAATTTAAGGTCAAACTCGTTAATATAAAGCGAAAAAGGGTCTACCTTACGAAAGCCGGAGAGCACTTGATGGGTCTGGCTGAGCAGTTCCTGAACCAGACAATGATGATAGAAGACTATTTGAAGAGTTACACGCTTAATAACCTTCATATCGGGATCGCCCGGAGCCTGACCCGATACCTTACAGAAATCATGGAAGAATTCAGAGAGCTTCATCCCTCCGTTCGCGTAACTGTCCGCGAGGGGCCATCTAATGTACTCGCTGAGGAGTTGCTCGATTTTCAACACGATATTTGTCTTATAGGAACGCTGACACAGCCCAATGAGAGACTCAGGGTTTTTCGAATCCCTCACGTGGAGAAATTGGTCTTTGTTACAGGCGCGGCTTGCCCTCTCGCTGCAGGCCAAACCGCGGAGTGGAAAGATCTGGCGCGATACCCGCTTATTCTCCAATCAGAAGGTTCCCTGGCTCGAACTACCGTCTTAAATCAGTTCAAGAATAGAGGTTTGGAACCTATTATCGGAACCGAGACCGATAACGTTGAGTGGGCAAAGGATCTGGTGCGTCAGGGCAAGGGGATCGCCTTGATGTTCCTTCCGAATGTAAAAGAAGAATTAGCACGGGGAAGCCTTAAGATATTACCCATTGCCGGTTCTGAGGTTACTTATGATATCGACATTCTCCTCAACAGGGAAATGCCCCAATCTCCCGTGACGGAAGCTCTTCTTGCCGTCATTAGAGAGCACTTCAATTACGAAATCATTCAAGCCTGATTTCTGTTCCCTAAAAATACGCTTTTCAACGCATAGATGAGATAGTAACGTCTTTTCCCCGGTTAAGATGGTAGCAGCTTCGGATTTAACCATTCCCTCAGGATTGAATCATCCAGCTGAATGGAATGAGTTGGAAGAGAATTTTTCTCCGGTTTCAAAGCACTTTTTGAATGCCCGATATAAAGCTGGCGAGTCTGTTACGAACTTCAAGATCGATATCATGGAAGGCGGTTCCGAGAGTAATTTTCTGGCCATCCCGCTGAAAGTTCTTCACCTGCCCGGTGATTATTATCGGCGCCTCGATTCCCTCTAAAGCACACTGAATAGACAACATCTGGTCGACTTTTATACCAGGCAGGACCTGGTTAGCAGGCTGTGCAATGATGCTTAACCGGCACCCTCTTACACTTATATCAGTTATGAGCGCCTCAAATTGCTCGCCATTTACATCCACTTCAGCAAATAATGGGTAATCGATCCTTTGGACTTTTCTCAAACTGTGCCGTACGATCAATGTTGGATAAGTCACAAAGATCAATTTTACAGGAGCGGCCACAAAACCGAGCAATTCTGATTGGAAGGCGAAAACATTTCCCCTGTCCACATATCGGACCGTAATCTTATTCCCTTCGGATAGCTTGTCGGTCATAGGGCCAAGCTCTGTTATACTTGGGTATTTGAAGATCAGGCAATCCTCGGGTAAACCACCCACACAAATACTCTTCAATTTTGCCATTACGCCATCCAGTTCCAACTCCACTTGTGTTCCGATAGGAATTAGGAACGACTCCCCGACGTTGAACTGCTCGCGTAGGATGTTACCTTCCGTGCCCATCATACCTCCTTTTGTTATAACCATATACCTCTAAAGACCCCTGGATCGATACTCATATATAAATTTCATATGGAGAACCCTGCCAAATTATCATGCTTTTTATGCAATGTGAGCAATCCTGACCTCTCCCCTTGGTTCCTCTATTCGTGTGGCCCGTCCCAGCGCCCTGTTGATTTCATCCGCAAGCACATCAAGCCTTCCAAGGATTCCTTCCCACTCATTCCGCTTGATCGTTGCGCCTCTCGGCTTGCTATGGGCTGTTCGCATACAGTTCCCAGGCTCTCCTTTTTTGACAGGTAAGCAGTTATCTACAGTCCTGTTCATCAATAAAATAATCGGCTTTGTAAAGAATATTCTTAAAAGATGGGATTGAGGAAATTGTTGGACAATTTAAATGGGGTAGACTTGTTCCTGACTATCTGTCAATCGTTATAATGTTTCCATCGAGCACTGATTTTATTACCTCAACTCTTTTTAGCCTAATATCATAATTATTCAATCCGTCAGTTGTTTGCCATCTTAACGAATCATCTACACATTCTACCCCAAAATGTTCAGGTTTTTCATGGACGAGTAAATTCTTTACTATCAACATTGGTTGAACGCTAACTGCTGTGAAGTAATCTTTGAATTCGGTCAAGAATTATTTCGTCTTGAGTAACATTTCTTCAGTTTCCCCCGGAAATCCACTATCAAGGAGATGGACTGATATATTTCTGCTTTATGAGCTGCCTTGATTACTTCTTTAGCTAAATCCATATTGATAAACCTTTTGTGCATGAGGTCAAGAACCTCTTGGCAACCGGATTCCATACCCCAGGCCAAATTACGGCAGCCTGCCTTTTTCATCTTAACAAGCAAATCGTACGTCATTTCTTTTCTTATAAGCGCCATCCACCCCACGAAAAGTTTAGACCGCTGTCAATAACCAAATCACAGAATTTTTCAAGCTCTTTTGGAGTACCGTTTATCAGCGAATCATTAAAGCTTATATGATTCGTTTTTAATAAATCGCCTGTCTGCTTTAAGATTTTTCCCAATATGTTTTCTGAGTCGCTGCGCTTGTATTTATAAAATAAATATTTTGCTGTTTTTCTAAACAAATTATATTTATGGTACCAGTGTTTAACAGTTTTACTAAAAATATTTCGCCAATAAGAGACAACTATTTTTTCGTAATTGATGGAAGAATTGGTTTTTAAATCATTCAAATGTTTTACAATTTCATTGAAACATTTTCTGCACTTCGAAATCTGTACCTAGAAAAATTTGGTCTCTCACTGCAAAATGTACATGTATTTATACATCCACGGCTTGTCATTATGCTGAACTGGTATTTGTTGCCGTATTTTGTAAAATCAATGTCGCTATAATCAGCAAAAGGAACTGAATTTAAATCCTTAACAAGTTCCGGTACCCCGTTATCTATGATTGTCCCATTATTTATTTTGTAAGAAAGACCTGGGATATTAATCTGTAAATTCCTGCTTTTATCAAAATGTTCGAGAAGTCGTGGCCATATTACACAAGCCCATGGCACTAAAAAATACACGCCGCACGCGGACACCCACGCTTGAAAGCGTGGTCCTCTGAGTGGCTTGTGTCTTCGGGTACCCGTGGAGCTCTTTACATGGGCGATGGAAGCTGAACAGCGGATGCAATGAGCATGAAGGGGAGGCCCGGGTACCCGCTTGCGGGTGGAGCTTTGCTGACAGAGAGGGCGACGCAAGCCCCGGTAATAGAAAGACATTTTCTTGCGCATTTTTGTCTCGTGCAGATGTCGTTGTTAAAATTCTATTGAATTGCTTCAGTTATGGCCGTTTTACGATTTAATCGGTTTATCTTATTGTCTGATTCATGCCGGAGATACTCGGAGAGGTACATGAGCCGGCAGAGTTTATTTAGAGTTTTCTTCTCGTTCTGATATTTGTTGAAGTTCTTCAGGGGTAAGTTCCGGAAGTTCACGGAGCATAATGCACGCATGGACCGTTGAGTACAACTCCTTTTTTGACTTATATTGAACCATATTCTCGGGTTGTTTCACGCCTTGTTTATCTTTTTCAGCATCATCCATAACAAAATGATACTTACCGCAACTGGGATTGTCAAATAGAAGGTGATCATGACATGCAGTGACGGGGCTGTATGTATTATGTTAAATTGTAAGACAACTTTTGTTGGCGATGCAATAATGAATGTTGTCATATCTGGGAGGTTGAGAACGTGCAGCCGATTGTCAGGGTTGTTGATCTTTGGAAACAGTATGGCGATGAAGGGCAGAACGGTATTGCCCTCCGAGGAACAAACCTCGAGGTAATGCCGGGAGAGGTTGTTGCCCTTTTCGGTAAAAGTGGTTCCGGCAAGACAACACTCCTCAACCTCATAGCCGGGCTTGACCGCCCTACAAAAGGACAGGTAGAAGTAGAAGGCCATGATCTTGAGACCCTCGGAGAGAAAGGTCGTACCGAGCTGAGACGGAAACGTCTCGGATTTGTCTTCCAATTTTTCAATCTTCTCCCCACCCTTACGGCTTACGAGAATGTATATCTCTCACTTGAATTACTCGGAAAACCTGACCAGACCGCTGCAAAAAATGCACTCGCTGCTGTTGGTCTTGAAGGAAAAGGTTCTCGATATCCCCATGAGCTATCAGGGGGAGAGCAGCAGCGTGTAGCCATAGCTCGCGCAATTGTAAAGGAACCGGCCCTTATCCTTGCTGATGAGCCTACCGGCAATCTTGATACTGCCACCGGCGGACAAGTACTCGAACTTCTGCAGAGACGATGCCGGGAACATAAAATGTCCCTTGTTATGGTCACCCATACCCCTCTGACCTGCAAGTTTGCCGATCGTATATTGCGTATGGTCGACGGGGTGATTACAGAACCTACATCCTGCATGGAGATTGAGCGTTGAGGATAGTAACGAAATCCTTTCTGCGCTATCTGATCAAGCGCCCAGGTCTTTCAATACTGCAACTTCTCGGCATTGCCTGCGGGGTTGCTGCGGTAATAGGCATGGCCCTATCAGCGAGGTCTGCCCTCGCAAGCTTTGCACAAGCTGTTGAATTTTTACGGGGAAAATCAACCCATGTTATTGAGAGACCTGCCGGGCCTATAGAGGAAACAGTCCTCACAAGGTTGATGCATGATCCGGCAGTAATGCATTTTTCACCGGTCATTGACAGGAAACTGCGGCTTTCTCACGGCGAGTCAGTTCGGCTTCTGGGAATCGACCCCTTTCTTGACCGCTTTATACGCCCTGAACTGAGCAACACCCCCTTTAATGCTGTAAGCCGCCAGAGCTCGCAACAGTATATCGATTTTATCCTCAAAGACCACGCTGTTCTCATGGAAAAAGGCCTTGCTGGTGGGCTTGGCCTGAAGCCAGGAGATACAGTCTCTGCTTCAAGGGGAGATTTTCAGATCCTCGGCGTCTTTCCGAATCCCTCAGGTGAGCCCATTATACTCATGGATATTGCACACGCACAGCAGTTATTCGACCTCGCTGGTAAGGTAGACCGTGTGGATCTCATCATATCTGACGAGACCGGTTTTATCTCCCGCTGGAAAGACGGATTCCGTATCCAGTCTCATCGCCAAAGAAAAGAAACCCTTGTTGCTATGCTGGCAGCGTTCCGGCTCAACCTCGAAGCGCTCTCACTTCTGGCCCTCTTTGTTGGTGTCTTCCTCATCTACAACACAACTACCTTCGCCGTGGTAAGCCGCCGGAGGGATGCAGGCATCTTGAGAAGCCTGGGAGCTCAAAATCATGAGATTGTACTCGCCTTTCTTGTCGAGATTTTTATCTTTGGTATCCTTGGCGGGGCTCTCGGTGCTGTTATCGGTTATCTTCTGGCCAACTTCCTCGTCAACCTGCTGGGGAGCACCATTAGCAATCTCTATTTCTTTCTTCGACCGGCTAACCCCCCATGGTCGGTCCTGACCATTCTTGCAGGAATCATCATCGGCACTGGGGCCAGTCTCCTCGGAAGTTTTCTTCCGCTCCTGGAACTAATTCGCGTTGACCCCGTGCAAACCTTGAGCGGAAGAACTGCGAGTCGCAGAAGCCGAATCAAGACAAGCAAGGTTGCTCTCATTGGACTGATCATCCTTATTTTCAGCGCCGTTCTTCTCCTTATGTCCTTCGTGAATGTCTATGTCGGTTTTGTCGGTGTTTTTGCTTTTATCCTTGGGTTTAGCCTCCTGACCGGAATTATACTTTTTGCTCTCGGGCCAGCCATGAAATGGCTTCTCTACCATCTCGGCGGCTTACCCGGCAAGGTTGCTGCGGGAAACATCAGGCAAAACATGAGTCGGACAAGTGTTGCGGTCTCAGCCTTCATGGTCGCCCTTGCTCTGTCGATCGGGCTTGGATCCATGATAGGGAGCTTCCGGCAATCTTTGCTATGGTGGATGGGCACCCAATTGCGGGGAGAGCTTTACATTTCTACTATCACCGAATCGCCCGTTCCCGAGGATTTCTATGAAGAAGTAAAAGCAATACCTGGTCTTGATGGTGTTGATCCATACCGCAATACCCAGGTAATGTATAACGGCTTTCAGATATCTGTTGCATCCATTGATGCGTCAGTCTTGCAGCGTTTTACGAAATTTGGCTGGTTAAGAGGCGGGAATGAAAATTGGGATGCGGTAAAACAGGGTGCAGCAATTATTTCCGAAAGCTTCTCGCGACGATTCGGCGTAAAAGAAGGTGACGCACTATCACTTGAAGGGATTAGCGGCCATGTGAAAATTCCAGTGCGTGCTATCTTCTACGACTATACTACAGAACACGGCCTCGTCATGATGGACCGCTCAACCTACATCAAAATTTACGGCGACAGAACCATAAACAGCCTCGGCATCTTCATTGAGCCAGGCAATCCACGACGGACAGAACTTCTGGCTGAGATACGCCGGAAAGCCCAGGAGCGAAACCTGCCTGTCCTTACGAGTGAACAACTCCAGGGAAACATTCTCGCCCTCTTTGACAGTACCTTTGCTGTCACCCGGTCCATGCGCCTTTTGGCCATAATTGTTGCATTCTTTGGGATTACCGGCGCACTCCTTACCCTTTTTCTTGAGCGGCGGAGAGACTTCGGGATTTACCGGGCCCTCGGTTTCTCTACAGCCCAAATTGGCGTCATGACCGTTCTGGAAGGGTTGGGGATGGGGTTGGTTAGTTTTCTCTTGAGTACGGTAGGAGGCACAGCTCTTGCCATAATGCTCATAAAAGTTATTAATCTTCGGAGCTTCAACTGGACCATTTTTTATTACCCTGAATGGCAACCATACGTTATAACCGGGATTGTAGCAATCTGCGCGAGCCTCGGTGCAGCGCTCTATCCGCTGTGGAAGGTGTGCAGGACCTATCCACAGATGCAGATAAGGGAGGAATAAAGAAAGCGGCCTATGGGCGAGAGGTGATAGGTTATAGGTGATGGGAGAAACAGCTCATAGCTGTAAGTTGATAGCTCATATGCAGCACAGAATAGCAAATATTTCCTCCTCTGTGACCTCTGCGCCTCCAGCGTGTTCCCCACATTGCGGAACAAAGCGGGTGGTGAGATGGCTTTTGGCATTAATGGTCCTCCTGGCATCAGTAGGCATTGTTGGATCAACAGAATGGAAGCAGGCGATCGGACCCTGGCAGTGGTCGTTTCCACGAGACCATGGGGCGCATCCCGAGTACCGCACCGAGTGGTGGTATTTTACGGGCAACCTCAGAGACAAGAATGGGAACCAATACGGGTACCAGCTCACTTTTTTCAGACAGGGAGTTGCGATTGCGGCATCAAGGCCTGATAATCCCTGGTCTATTCGCGATGTGTACCTCGCCCATTTTGCCATTGTTGACAGAACATCGGGAAAGTTCTGGCATCATGATCAGGCATCGCGAAGCGGACCAGGCCTTGCCGGCGCTAAAATTGGCGCCATGGATGTGTGGACCCTTGCCTGGTCGGCAAAAATGACGGGCAACACTATTCATCTTAAGGCCGGTAAGGACGAAATGGCCCTCGATCTCGAGCTTTTACCGCGGAAGCTAAAGATTTTTCACGGCAACAAAGGATTGAGCACAAAGGGGCCAAACCCCGGGCAGGCATCATACTATTATTCCTTCACAGACCTTGCCTCAAAGGGAACGATCCGTACGACTCTTTCGAATCAACCCATTGCAGTGACGGGTATAAGCTGGTTTGACCAGGAGTTTGGTTCAAATGTTCTCAGTCCTGACCAGGTCGGATGGGACTGGTTCGGCATCCATTTTTCTGACGGCAGGGACCTCATGCTTTTCCAGTTGCGAAAAAAAGATGGCACTATTGAATCTTCCTCATCGGGAACCATTATTGAGAAAGATGGTACATCGCGCTATTTGAGCCAGAGCGATTTCTCCCTGGATGTTCTTGCCCAATGGAAAAGCCCGAAAAGCGGCGGCGCCTACCCTGCTAAATGGCAGATCACAATACCATCGGCAGGTATCGATGCCTCTCTCACCCCCATCGTTGCAAACCAGGAGCTGGTTACCGAGTCCTCGACAGGGGTCACATATTGGGAAGGAGCAGTGACAGGAACAGGCACATCGCGCGGCACTGCGGTTACTGTTGAAGGCTACGCAGAGCTTACCGGCTATGCGGGTAGCCTGGGTGGAGTGTTTTAAAGAATGCAGAATCAACACGCAGGACATTCTCATGTCACACAGTAAATTACCTGGGGCCGGGAAAAGCAGTTTTGATCTCGTTGACCATGAGCTCGTTTTTCAGGAGCTACAGATAACAAAAGGAAAGATCTTCCTTGACCTCGGTTGCGGATCTGGCGATTACGTTATCGCAGCCGCAGAGATGGTCGGTTCCACAGGCATCGTTTATGGCATAGACGGCTGGAGTGAAGGGATTGATAAAATCAGACGGCGTGCTCGCGATAAGGGTTTCACAAACATAACAGCCCTTATTGCCGATATAACATCACATGTGCCATTACCGGACAATTCTGTGGATATCTGTCTCATGGCTACGGTTCTTCACGATTTTGCCCGGGATGGGGGAGAAAAGCAGGCGCTCAGGGAAACTGCCCGGGTATTGAAGCACAACGGTATTCTCGGAATCGTTGAATTCAAAAAGATCGATGGACCTCCCGGACCACCAATACACATTCGGCTCTCGCCAGAAGAGGTTACAGACATGATGGGGCCTTTTGGCTTCCAACAAATAAAAAACTTGGATGTCGGGCCCTTCACCTACGTGATTGTAGCCTCTAAAATGAATAGGCGTCAGTAACGCTGGCGCGACTAGCTTTAAGCGCTATGCTTCCTGTAAAATCTTGATGGTCGAACCATCGACTAATGGCTTCTCCTTTTCAAAAAATGCTGACATGTGAGGAGTTACGAGGTGATTACGGAGAGCCTCCACGCTTTCCCATGTTTCAATAATGGTGACCATGTTCTCATCCAGTGACTGTGGCGGCAAGCCAGTGGCAACATCAACCGCAGGGAGATATCGTATACATCCCTTTTCTTCTCTTACCTTGGACAGGTTGGCTTTGAATAAATCCAGCAATTCTTTACGTTTACCAGCTTTTACCTGTATCGATGCGATTACATGAATCATGGTCAACCTCCTTTTACTGATCAGTCTTTCTTCTATACACCTGTTGCTGCTTTGATGCTCTCAAACGTCACATCAACGAGTTTTTCGAGGGTAGGCTTGTCAATGGCTAACGGAGGCATGAGGACAATCACATCACCCAAGGGTCGAATGACAACCCCCCGATTTCTTGCCTCCCAGATAACCTTCTGGCCGATTCTTTCTCCCGGTGGATAGGGTCTCTTTGTCTTGCGACTTTTCACAAGCTCTATACCGACCATAAAGCCCTTCTGGCGAACCTCACCTACATGGGAAAGTTCTTTAATCCGCTCCAGCCCCTTTCGTAAGATAGAAATTTTCCCCTGAAGTTTTTCGATTAATTTCTCTTTCTTGAAGACGTCAATACTTTCAACGGCAACAGCGCACGCCAGGGGATTGCCTGTATAGGTGTGACCATGAAAGAATGTTTTGAATTCATCAAATTGACCAAGAAAACCATTAAAAACCTCTTTTGTAGAGAGGGTTGCAGCCAAAGGCAGATAACCACCCGTAATTCCTTTCGCTATACACATAAAATCAGGAGAGATTTTCTCCTCTTCACAGGCAAACATGTTCCCTGTTCTTCCGAATCCGGTTGCGACCTCATCGGCTATGAAAAGTAGGTTATATTTCTTTGCTATCTTCCAGACAACATTGAGCCATCCCGGAGGCTGAAGAATCATTCCGGCAGCACCCTGGACAAGGGGCTCAATGATCACGGCGCAGGCCTCTTCATGGTGGTTCTTGACGACCTTCTCAAATGCTTCAACACAGGCAAAACCGCACGTCTCACGCTTAAGCTTGAGGGGACACCGGTAACAATACGGTGACGGTGCTTTGTACGTTTTGAAGAGTAACGGCCCATACACCTGGTGAAAAAGATCAATCCCACCAACGCTGACCGCGCCAATCGTATCACCATGGTAGGCATTTGTGAAAGCAATAAACCTTTTCTTCTTTTTCAATCCCTTCTGCTGCCAATACTGGTATGCCATCTTCAGCGCAATCTCAACTGATGTCGAACCGTTGTCAGAGTAAAAAACCTTCGAAAGACCTTTGGGCGCTATTTCAACAAGCTTCTTTGCCAGGATGACTGAGGGGACATTAGCAAGGCCAAGAAGCGTGGAATGGCAGAGGATTTTTGACTGCCTTTCTATGGCATAAAGCAGTTCTTTCTTTCCATGTCCATGAACAAGGACCCACAAAGATGAGACGCCGTCAATGTATTTGTTGCCAGCTATGTCAATGAGATAGCAACCCTCCCCCTTTTCAATCACGAGGGGGTTCTCATCCATATAATCTTTCATCTGGGTAAAGGGATGCCAGATGTATTTTCTATCCCAGTCTATTAGTTGTTTCCTACTATCCATTTCGCCTCCGAATTGTTGAAAGTGTAAGAAGCGGAAAAATACAACTATATCAAGCCATGTTTTTTGCCAGCAGCACTCAAAGCCTCTACGGTGTAGTCCATATCTTCCCTGGTAAGGTCTCTCACAATTGTGAATCGGAGCCTTGAGGTTCCCGGAGGAACTGTAGGCGGTCGTATTGCCTGGAGGAAAAGACCCTTCTCAAGTAGTGCTTCCTGCATCTCAACAGTTGCCGTATCTTCGCCCACTACAATGGGCACGATGGGGCCAAAGCTGTCTTGCAGATGAAAACCAGCCTCATTGAGACCCCTCCGCAGATATTCAATGTTGCTCCAAAGCTCATCTTTAAAAGAAGAGCTTTCTCGAATAAGGCTGAGCGCAGCACGGGCCGCACCAAGGGCCGGAGGAGGCAAAGCAGTGGTATACATGAATGTTCTGGCCCTGTTGATAAGAAAATCAATAACCACTTCGTCAGAGAGTACAAAGGCCCCAAAAGATCCCATGGATTTTCCAAAGGTAGCCATATGAATATCCATAGCACCACGCAAGGCATGCAGTTCCTCGACACCTACCCCTTTCTCGCCAAAGACTCCCGTTCCATGGGCATCATCAACAATGATGTAAAGCTCATAACGTTCTTTCAGGCTGTAGAGATCGGCGAGAGGTGCAATGTCGCCATCCATACTGAAAACAGTCTCGGTGACAATGAACCGTTTACCGTTTACTTTTTCCTTTCTTATCTTTCTTTCAAGGTCATCAACATCCCTGTGTTTATAAATGACCTTCTTTGCCCTCGACAATCTCATGCTGTCAATAAGGCTTGAATGATTCAACTCATCACTGAAAATCACGTCGCCTTCATGGGTCAAGGTTGAAATAATGCCAATGTTTGCCATGTAACCATTTGAAAATATAAGCCCTTTTCGATAGCCTTTATATACGGTAATTTCCTTTTCAAGGATTTCATAAAGGTCGATACTTCCCGACACGCTTCTGGAAGAACATATGCCGGACCCATATTTGTCAACTGCCTGTTTAGCCGCCTCAACAACTTTCGGGTGAGTGTGGAGGGAAAGATAGCTGTTGGAACACAGATTGAGATATTCTCTTCCGTTGTAAGTGATTCGTGTTGAGGAGAGTGGCTTCAGGTATTTTATTGTTCGATAGTTGCCTTTCTCTTTAATCTTGCTCAGTATGGAGGACAGTCTGTCTCTCATGCTCGTTTTCTTTAATGCCTTAAATTTCTTTATTGAATTGTCATTGCGAATCCCAGTAAAAAAATGCAGGATGAAACAATCTCGAAATCAGATCGCCACGTCGTTCCAATCAATGGAACTCCTCGCAATGACTGGATACCAAAGTTTATATCCTGAAAATAACACTATTACCGGACAGTAGTCAACACTGTTTAATAATAAGGTTAACAATTATCCCTTAAAAAAAAACAGGGTGGATCGATTGACCCACCCTGATGACTCAGTCTTATGCTATTAACCTTTGATGATTCTGCAAAGGATCATCTGGTGCTGCGGTGTTATTGATGCAGGATTCTGGTAGCAGCAGTTTGCGAAAGCAACAAAATACTTTCTCAGGTCTTTCATTGCCACAACCTCATCAACAAGACCAGCCTTTGCACAGTACTTTGGCCTTGAATTGTCATAATATGATTGTACCAGCTTGTTCATCTGCTCGATGACCTTCCCTAAAGGCTTCCCCGCATCTTTCTCTTTTACGAGCCTTCTTGCAAAGCTTGCTGCAGCAGCGGTCTCACCGTGCATGACGTAGATTTCCGTTGTTGCAGTGCCGAGAGTGAAGCAGTTGTTGTTGTTGGCCTGCGGCCCAGCCATAATGTAGTGGGCTGCTGCAGTGCCTTTTCTCAATATAATGGTCATCATGGGGAGATCACTCTGCTCGATGGAGTAAATGAGCGCCTGGCCAAGGCCTAGAAGTTCTGCCTTCTCAGCGATATCACCAACATCAATACCGGAGGTATCCTGGATCCAGATCATAGGAATTCTGTCTCTGCCGCAGAGGGTGACAAATTCGTTTACTTTAATGAGTCCCTGGCGATAGAACTTGCCGCCAATGCCTGGATACGGAGCGTATTCAGGATAGCCCCTCGGCATCATGCCCTGTCTGTTTGCAACGATTCCCATAAGAAATCCATCAACTTTGATGAGGCCTGTATAGAGCTCCGGACCATAACCAGGCCTGAACTCCATATGCTCGCTGTTATCAGTAAGCCTTGCCATGAACTGCTCTACATCGTATGTCATCTTCTGGTTAAATGATACGATATGGTAAAGGTCTTCAGCCGGAAATTTCGGCTCTGCCGGCTCTGCAACCCTGAAGAATTTGTAATGATTATATGCAGGAAGATAGGTAACCCACTCTTTTACTGCATCGAGGATTGCTTCTTCTGTCTGGAATACCTGTTTGAAGAATCCCGTGTGGTCATAATGTATTTCAACCCTACCGGGAGGTATGGCTTTAAACTTTCTGGTAGCCTCGATAAGCTGCTCTGCTGTTTCTTCGTCGAAAAAGCCCTTCGGTGACATACCACTTACGATACCAGCGCCGCCGACAGCAATGTTACAGTCTTTATGTGCAAGAAGAAGGGTCGGGGAAATGCCCTGATAGCCGCCGCCTGCCGGGTTTGTACCGTAAATGGCTGCGAGGACGGGAATACCCAGTTTGTTCAATTCTGCATGCCTGAAGAAAGTGGTTCCACTTCCTCGTCTGTCTGCATACATCCTTTCCTGCTCTGGAAGTTTCACGCCGCTGCAGTTCACGAGCCAAACGAGAGGACAATGGAGTCTTTTAGCGATATCAGTAACGCGGAGGATGTTATGGGGCTGACCTGCAATCCATGCACCTGCCATAACCTTGTTGTCAAAACCGATGATTACACACCATCTGCCGTTGATCTTGCCTAATCCGTCTACAACACCCGTTGTTCCGGATTCTTCGTTCATGGGATCATACAATGTATGCAGGGGAGCCCATGTTCCCGGCTCTACAATATATTCGAGCCTCTGGTGGACTGTCCACTCGCCTCTCTTATTTAATACCTCCTGGGAAATACCAGCATTTTTCGCTACCTGAACAAGTTCTGCAATTTCAGCCTCTACCTTCTTGATCTCATCAGCATTTGCTTTGTTCTCTTTTACTGGCTTGCCCCAGTCCTGCATCTTTGCAAAATACGGTCTCATCCCTTACCTCCAGTGGCTTTAATTTTTATTCAATTACTATTTGTTCATATTTTCACAATTATATTTTTTTGGGAAGCATTTTGTCAACAGAAAACGTAACAATATTTGATGTTTTTCTATGTTTTCTGAATTAATCAGAACCACTATAGTAGTCTTGTGATTTTTTTCCGTTACTTCGAACCATAGCTTATAAGACCTGACCGGTCACGGTCGTCTATTGTTTCTCGGTTTTCTTTATGAGCTATCAGTTTTCAGTTACGCGCAGCTTTTTAGTGCTTAAACAGCCTCTGACCGGTAAAGACCATAGTGACATCCGACTCGTTGCATGCCTCGATGACCTCAAAATCCCGTTCAGAGCCTCCGGGTTGGATGACCCCTGTTGCACCTTCCTTGATGGCTGCGTCTACACCATCCCTGAAAGGAAAAAATCCGTCCGAGACAATTACCGAACCAATAAGGCCGGCCTTCTGTTCCCTCGTATACTTTTCGATTTCTATGAGATCTTCCATCTTTCTCAAGCCCTTTTGTGCCTCTAACTTGAATACTGCATAAGGTACCCCGAATTTTTTGAAAACCTCTTTGTCCATGAATTTCGTGTATGCCTTAAAAACGGCGATTTCAACAACGCCGACCCTATCCTGCTCTCCGGTTCCTATGGCCACCGTTGCCTCATCCTTGATAAAAAGTGCCGAGTTGGAGCTTACACCCGACTCCACATACCATCCAAAGAGCATATCTTCGTATTCCCGTTCCGTTGGAGTTCTCTTAACTTTATAGGCCTGGCCCTTATAGGCTGCCTCAGCCGGCTTGAGATCCTCCTTGCCTTTGATACGAAAAGGCTGAGATTCCTGAAGAACCAACCCGCCATCCATGAGGGACTTGATATCAACGTATCGTTTACCTTTGAATTTTTGTAGTTTCTCAATCTCTTTTATCTGCAGTAATCTGAGGTTCTTCCATTTCTTTAATATATCGATGGCACCACCTTCAAAATCAGGCGCACATACCACTTCAAAATAATATGGCACCATGGCTTTTGCCGTTTCCACATCAATGGTCCTGGTAAAAACAACCGCGCCACCGAATGCCGCGATCCGGTCGCACCAGAAGGCCTTCTCAAAAGCCTCGGCTGAAGACGAACCATAGGCTGCGCCGCATGGGTTGTTGTGCTTTAAGATGGCGCATGCCGGTTTTTTGTCAAGATATTTCATGATGTTCAGGGCGTTATCCACATCGGTGAGGTTTATCTTGCCGGGATGCTTGCCTACCTGGAGCATGTCCTTCTCGGTTACCCTGCTCACCAGACCGCCATCAAAGTCATAAAAATTGATATCGCCAAGAACGATGTTCCCGTGGACAAGCTCATAAAGTGCAGAAGGCTGATCAGGGTTTTCCCCATAACGGAGTCCGCGCTCCACATCGCACTTTTCGTCTCCATCAAAAATATTCCATACCTTCTTCTTGTAAAGGAGAATCTGTCCCCCCATGTCAATCTTTATAGTGTCAGGAAAATTATCCTTGACGACCTTTTTGTACATCCCCTTGATGTCTTCCATTGTTGATCCCCCTTAAATAAGCTTGCCAGCTTGCTGGCTTTCAGGTTTACCAGCTTGCTGGCCGGTTTACTTCTCGCTTTCTCTTTTTACTTCTTTCCCGCCTTTCCCGCCTGTCTCGCCTTTCCTGCTTTTACTTCTTACTTCTTCTCTTGCGCAGCATTTTCCCAAGGGCTTTCACCATCGATCCGACATCGAGGCCTTCTGCGGTCATGACCTCATCGGTTTCGCCTGATGGGCCGTAGTCCTTAACACCGAATGACTCCATTCTTCCCTTGTAACGTAACCTCAGGAGGTGCTGTGCGAGGAAAGGCGCAATACCGGTATTGATATTGTGGTCTTCATAGGTGCATATGAAGGCTAGCTTGGCCAGTTCACCAAGCATCTCTTCATCCACTGCCCGAACACATGGCATATTGACAACTTTGAGCGTGATCCCTTTTTTCGCAAACTCTTCGGAAATTTTAATGGCCCTATCCACCATGCCGCCATAGCCGATGATGGCACCATCCTGTCCTTCTCGTATAACATCCATTTTCCCGTATTCGAAGCTATAGCCCTCACCGAATAATGGCGTGCCATCCTCCCGATATAGTACCGGCCATCTGTTTCTCCCGGTGCCGATAAGGAAGTTACCCTCTTCTCGGGAAGCATAGCGAACTGCACGATCGGTCTGGTTCGGATCACACGGAATGATCACCTTAAAATGATAGAGATTGCTCATAAGCCCAATGTAATCAGTACACTGGTGGGTTTTACCGTCAGGACCAACATCAAGACCCAAATGGGTAGTAACAAGCTTAAGATTCGTCTTGTTGATATCATTGAGTCTATGCTGATTATAGGTCTCATCGATGCCAAAGACACCAAAATCTGCAAAGAATGTCAGGATACCAGTAGTGGATAATGCACCGGCAATAGTTGCTGTATTATGCTCCTGAATACCGCTTTGAAAGAAATAATCAGGGTACGCCTTGGCAAAATCAGCAGTTTTCACTGAGCTTGCCAGGTCGCAATCGAAGGCGCACACGAGTTGCCCTTTGCTGATATTCTTGTCACCAAGGTCCTTCAGGGCCTTCCCGAAGGCTGTCCGGTTGTCAACCTTGTCTTCATTTTTATACGTAAAGGGCGTGCCGCTATCAATAATGTCTTCTTTTACGGCAAAAGTGGGACACCACATACAAGCCTCTTTTCGCCTTTCCTTGTAAAAATCGAGGTCATCTTCCAGGTCAAGGATTTCTATTGCCTGTTTGTATTCTTCCTGGTTCAGGGGGCTCCCATGATACTTCTCCTTGTTTTCCATAAAACCAACGCCGTTGCCTATGACAGTATTCGCAACGATACACACGGGATTGTCAACCTCGCGGGCCTTTTTCATCGCCTTGTAGAGTTCGTTGTGATCATGACCGTTCACCTCAAGGATATCCCAGCCATCGGAGAGATAATTCTCAATAATGTTTTGGGGCATGACCTTTTCTATGTTTCCGCTAATCTGGATGTGGTTGTAGTCGATGACACCCGTGATGTTTGATAGTCCGAATTTCTTTGCAAAACGCCTCGCCTCTCCGATCTGGCCCTTCTGTTGTTCTCCATCGCTCATGAGAACATATACATGGCTGCCTTCACCGCGAAGCTTTGCGCTAAGGGCAAATCCACATCCGGCAGAAAGACCCTGGCCGAGGTTGCCCGTTGACCAGTGGATAAACGGCGTTCCTTTCACAACATGGCCCTCAAAAGGGCTGCCGGCTTTTCTGAAGAAGGATATCACATCGTGGATGGAAAGATATCCGAGGCGAGCCAAGCTCGCATAGACACCAGGCGAGGTGTGGCCATGGCTGACAACAACCTTATCTTTCGGCTCATCGAGCAGGTGGGCAAAGAAAAATACCACAAGGTAGATGTCAAGGGATGACATGGATCCTCCCGGGTGCCCAGTCCCGGCCAAGGTAGTCATTTTGATAATATCACCTTTCGCATATCGTGATAGCTCTTTAAGATTTTTTATCTCGTACTCACCCAACCGCTCTTTTTCAAACATCCTTCTTCCCTCCAATGTAGTAATCACAGCTCTCACGTATCAGACATCTCTCACACTCAGGTTTTTTTGCCTTACATAGGTATCGCCCGTGAAGTGTTATGAGGAGAGAAAAGTCTGTCCACAAATGCTCTGGCACAACCTTCTTGATATCTAATTCAATTTTGTCAGGATCTTTGTTCTTTGTAAACCCAATGCGCTGAGACACTCGTATCACGTGGGTATCAACAATGATGGCTGGCTTTCCAAAAGCCAACCCGACAATCAGGTTTGCTGATTTCCTCCCTATACCTTTTACCGTGGCAAACGTATCAACGTCCTGGGGAACCTGACCATTGAATCGTCCCTCGATCTCTGAAGCGATATTTCTGATTGCTTTTGCCTTGTTTCGGTAAAATCCTGTGGGCCGCACGTCTTCTTCAAACTCCTCAACCGGAACGTTCATGTAATCCTTCCAGGTCTTGTATTTCTTGAACAAAGACCGGGTAACTTCGTTCACCTTTTGATCAGTAGCCTGCGCCGAGAGGACGGTGGCAACAACAAGTTCAATAGGATTCGAGAAGATGAGCTCGCACCGAGGCGAACCATGCATCGTCTTCAAATCATGAATGATGGACTTGATGTCTTTTTGCATTGCGAATTTTCTTGAATGTATCTTTTATATCATTTACATCTTTCGTATTCAACACATCTTTGTTCTCCTGCCATCCCTTGCGCGCAATATTGACCCCGTAAAAAACATCGCCAAAACCTGCAATGGCATGGGCATCAGGGTTAATTGAGATCATCACACCCTTTTCCTTGGCGTACTTGAGATACCTCCAGTCAATATCCAACCTGTAAGGGCTTGCATTCAGTTCCAGGATCACATGGTTCTGCGCAGCGCCGTCGATAATATTCATCATATCAACCTGATACCCATCCCGTGAAAGGAGAAGGCGTCCGGTAGGGTGGCCTAACATGGTAGTAAACGGATTCTCCATGGCCTTTAAAATCCTCTTCTCCATATCATCCTTCTTCATAGTAAAGCTGGAATGGATGGAAGCTATAACAAAATCAAATCCTTCAAGAATGGAATCATCATAGTCAAGGCTCCCGTCAGGCAGGATATCGCTCTCGATGCCCTTAAAAATGTAAAGAGGCGTATTGTTTTCATTGATCTTTTCGATCATCTCCCACTGTTTGAGAAGGCCGTCATGTTTCAATCCTCCGGCATAGTATGCGGTCTTACTGTGGTCTGAGATACCTACGTACGAGAAACCAAGTTTTTGCGCTGCCTGCGCCATCTTCTCAAGAGAGTCAACACCGTCACTAAATTCAGTGTGAACATGGAAGGTGCCCTGGATATCTTCAAGCCTCACCAGACGAGGGAGTTCACCATGCTGGGCCGCTTCAATCTCTCCCGAATCCTCACGCAGTTCAGGAGGAATGAAAGGAATGCCCAACGCCCGGTATATTTCTTCTTCACTTTTGCACTGCACAAGGTCGTCACCATCAAAGAGCCCATATTCGTTCAATTTCCAGCCCTTCTTTTTCGCAATCCCCCGCAGCCGCACATTATGTTCCTTACTTCCGGTAAAATACATGAGGGCATACGGAAAATTCATCGTGCTCACTACCCGAAGGTCGGCCTCAATACCGGATCTCATCCTCACAGAGGTCTTTGTTTCTCCAGTAACAAGCACCTCCTCTACTTCAGGCATGGACACAAAAAATGATGTGACCTTTTCATGGTTATCGGCTGCAACAAGGATATCCATGTCCCGAACAATCTCCTTGCGTCGTCTTATGCTCCCGCACACCTCTACCCATTGAGGAGCAATGATTGACGATAAGCGCTTCTCGATCTTCTCTGCTTCAGGATATATGTCGCCAAAGAGGAATTCACCCTTATGCCGCTTGAAGAACTCAATACCCTTGAGGACCTTTTCCTGGGTTTTTTCACCAAACCCGGCAAGGTGGATGAGCCTGTTTTCATTGCAGGCATATGCAAGCTCACCGATATTCGAAATACCAAGTTCATCATAGAGGACCTTGATTTTTTTTGGGCCCAGATTGGGGATCTGCAACAGTTCAAGAAGTGATTCAGGAACCTCTCTGGTCAATTCATCATAGTAAGCCATTGAACCGGTATTACAGTACTCTTCGATCTTCTGTGAGAGGGCCTCCCCTATGCCTTTGATCTCACGCAACCTCTTTTCCTTGATGAGCTCCTCCAAGTTAGTTATGCCAGAAAGTGTCTTGGCGGCGTTGTAGTATGCTCTCGTTTTAAAGGGATTTTCACCCTTAATTTCAAGAAGCATGGCAATGTCTTCGAGGATTCCGGTTATGGATTTTTGTGACATGACTTAAACTCAAATATATAGAATTTCGTATATAGTATTTCGTATTTCGCAAACCAAAACTAGAAGCGATATATGGTCTTCGAACGATGATATAGGTCTTTAACGTTTCTTCACTATAAGTTCCGCGTCTACTTCTCCACCGAAGGATTCCTGTAATGTCCTGTTCAGCTTGTCGAGGTCCTCCTCATGTTCAAGTTCCAGAACAAGTTCACGGTCGTCAAGAACCTTCATCTTCGCATAGGGCTTGACCACCTCTATTACCTTGTAAGGATCAGTGGTTACCCAGCCTTTCATTCTCTTGATGAGCTCTTCCCCATTGAATGAACGTTCTATGGTAAGGTCAACCCGCCTTCTTTTCGCCTCCCAGCCAACCTGGGCCGGCTGAGCAACCATTGGCGTCACAGGATCATGCATTGCAGCACAACGAAACCATAACTTTGCCCGTATCATTGTCCATCTCCTTCAGAATAACTAATATTCTGTTGTGGCTTACAGTTTAACAATAAATTTTTACCATACCGATGTCAAGGCATATGGCAATGGTATTTTTCCTAAAATTGAGGTCCAAAAAGTGTAGGTTCAGGGGGTGGAGGGGTCGGCGGGGGAGAAGCCCTGTGTTCTACGCGTTTAATGGTGAATGTTGTGTTTCCACTTCCTCCAGGATTTCCGCTAAGAAACAACGTGGGAGCCGAACTCCATGGAACAGGCACCTTAGGGCCCACAGTCTGCCACCCTCTATCAGGGTCTGATCCTTTATTATAATAAAAGGTCATTGTTGAACCGTCGTAGTACAACCCAAGTTGTCCATCAGTGTCACTTTCCGCCGCTGGATCATACCACAGTCTCAGTTCTTTGTTCACAATGAGATTTGCCTCAAAGTATCCCCCACGAATGACTCTACCCCTCAAAATTCTTACACAGTTTTCTCTTGGTCCCAGGCCTAAAGCGAGAAACGAACCCTGGCCAGCTCCAGATTTCGATATGTTGGTGGATTGAAAGCTACCAAAACGCACTGAAAAGAACCCTGTGCCAAAAGTCGCGGTTGATCTCAGGCTAGCAACGCCTGACTTACTGAAAAAATGTAAACAACCGTCTCGTTGCGAGAAAAGCCCTGAAGGGTCATCGACCGTCCATTTTCCGGTATCAATCATAGGTTTGGTAAAATCATCGTATGTTGAAACATCCAGTGCATTGCACAGGAAAACAGGTCCGGTGACAAGGATGGCTGCGAGACACAAAAAAGCGTGTGCGCATGGCCAATGGCTCTTTAAATTCAAATGTTTCCCTCCCTGACCCCTGGTTTGGAAAATTGCTTCAATGGTATACTGGATGTGACAGATCGTCAACCAAAATCTGTTTTCTTCAAAATAGTATCATTTTCGCAGCCTTCTTTCTTGTGGATTACAATGAGCCTATGATGATATACAACATAATGATAAACCTTATCATGAGGCGAACCAGAACATGAGTAGAAAAGTAAAATGGATTTGTGGTGCAATTTGTCTTTCTGCTCTTGTAGCGGTGATTCTTGTCCTCTCATTCAAGGAGACAATCCTGGTTGAGGCAGGTAAGTTCATGGCTCCCGAGGCCAAATCAATTGAAGGCGTCGCAGATGTCGTTATTCTTGAGGGAACAGCGTTTATGGGCAAAGGCATGGTGTCCAGAGGGGTAGAGGTTCTGTCGTCAGGCAAGGCGAGGCGCATGGTTCTTGTCCTGCATCGGATTTCTCCCATACACAGACCTTTTGCTGTACAGGAAGATTACCCATCTTCAGTCAGATTGGAACTGCAAAGACTTGGGTTAAAGGATTCTGATTTCACGGTAATGGTAACTCCCTTAAGAGACCCAATTACGTTGACATGCGCAAGATTTGTGGTAGAGGCCCTCGCTAAAGATGGCGTTAAAAAAGCCATCCTTGTGTCACAAGGGTTCCATATGCGAAGGAGTTATCTTGTGTATCAATATCTTGCAGCACCATTGAACATCAAGATATATCCTATGGCCTACTTTGGCAGGAAATATCATCACAATGACTGGTGGTATGAGGGTCATGGCACTCGTGATTTCGTGTTACAGCTTCAAAGCCTGGCGTTTTACATAGCCATGAGACACATCCCGTTGAAGTTATCTTATTAAATAATGTCCACCGTTATGTTCCATAACTAACCGAAGATCTATCATTGTAAACCTATCAGCTCGGTTGGAAAGCGTCTCTTGACATCGCAAAGAATTACGGGTATCTTTGCGAAGAGAGCTTGAACTCACAGGGAGGACAAACGAGCATGGACCTTATCAAAGCAATCGATAGTCGCCGGAGCATCCGGGCCTTTAAACCAGATCCCGTCCCGAGGGAGATCATTGAAAAGATCTTGAATCTCGTTATCAAAGCACCTTCTGCAATAAATTTACAACCATGGGAATTTGTTGTCGTCATGGGAGAGGAGAAAGAGAGATTAAGCCGCAAACTCATTAAATCCTACCGGGAAAAGCAGATATCATGCAGCCCTGGCAACGTCAAACCCCTGGCAGACACATTCAGCAAAAGGGGTCTCGCTTCGGTAGAACTTATGACACCGTCGCTTGCCAAGATGGGACAGGAGTTTAACCGGTTCATCAACGAAGGAAGCTGTAATTTTTATGGAGCTCCTACTGCCATAATCTTGTCCCTTGATAACGCCTTTTCGAAAGCCCGCCTTGTGGATGTGGGGATTGCCGTTGGCTATTTTGTTCTCATTGCTCAGGGATTGGGATTGGGAACCTGTACGATCGGTCTCATCAATGCCTACGAAGATGAAATAAAAGAGGTGTTGAGCATTCCAGAGAATAAAGATGTGGTTATAGGGATTGCCCTTGGATACCCTGACCTTGATAGTCCGGCCAATGAATTCAAAACCCCAAGGGATACCCTGGATTCATTTGTGCGCTGGTTTGATTAGAAGATCGTCCATCTTTCTTGTGTTTGATATTTCGATAGTTGGGTTTGGGATTTGATGTAAAATCGGGGCGACTGGATTTGAACCAGCGACCTCTTGCTCCCAAGGCAAGCGCGCTAAACCATGCTGCGCCACGCCCCGATGAAATTAATTTAGCATAGGATTACTTTTTTTGCAATCATAACAGTGGATTCCCGCGGGTAAGCCCGTGGCACTAAAACATATACGCTATGCGCCGAAGACAAAGAAGCTTATCCGTGCCTAAAAGCGTGGCCCTCTTTTTGGCTTGTATTTTTCGTGGGAAGCTATACTGCGAATGCCATGAGCGTGAAGGGGAGTCTCTGACGGCTTTGCCGGCCGGGTACCCACGCAGTGGGTGATGGCGACGCAAGCCCCAAGTAATTAAGGCGCGATTAATGGATTAAGGGGTAAAGGATTAACTAACCCATTCTTGTGTGAGAGGGGAAGGCTCCACGGACTTTGTTCGTGGAGGGGGCGACGTAAGCCCCAGCAATAGCCTGCTGTATTTGAGCCGGATATGGTAAAGATAGGCATAGACCTTGGCGGTACAAAGATTGAGATCGTAGCCCTTGGCGAAAACCATCGTGAACTTTTCCGTCGAAGGGTCGCAACACCACAGGGTGATTACTGGGCAATTTTAAGCACCATCCGTGAACTTGTCAAAATAGCTGAAAGAAAATTAGGAGAGAGTGGTACAATTGGAATTGGAACACCAGGTGCAACATCCCTGGCTACCGGACTTCTCAAGAACTCGAACTCAACGTGTCTCAATGGCCAGCCATTTTATGCCGATCTTCAAAGCATGCTTGATCGTCATCTTCGTATGGATAATGACGCCAACTGTTTCGCCCTTTCTGAAGCCGTAGACGGTGCTGCCGCTGGAAAAGGAATTGTCTTTGGAGTCATTGTAGGAACTGGAACTGGCGGCGGGATTGTAGTGCATGGGAAAACCCTGAAAGGAGTCAATGCAATTGCAGGCGAATGGGGACACAATCCTCTCCCCTGGCCCCAAGAAGATGAAATTCCTGGACCTGACTGTTACTGTGGAAAAAACGGCTGCATTGAAACTTTTCTATCAGGCCCAGGCATGTCAAACGACCATCTAAGGGTAACAAGGACACGTCTGACAGCAGAGGCTATACGAATGGGCGCATCAAGGGGAGATAAAGCTTGCGAGGAAACCATACAACGGTATGAAGATCGCATGGCGCGTTCTCTTGCCCATGTCATTAACATCATCGACCCGGATATCATTGTACTCGGAGGGGGAATGTCAAAAATCACGAGATTGTATGAAAATATCCCAAATCTTTGGGGTAAGCATATTTTTTCGGACAGGGTTGACACCCTTCTTGTACCCCCAAAACACGGCGATGCAAGCGGTGTAAGAGGGGCCGCATTGTTATGGGAGGGTGAATAACAGGAAAGGCGAGAAAAGTGAGAAGCGAGAAGGTAAAGCGAGAAAAGCGGATGAGCGTGTGCTTTAGCGCTGGCAAGTTGGCAGGACAAGGAATCAAGAATGTCTCTCGGTGATGGGTAACATGAACCGTGGTTACTCTGTTTTGGCTGATATGATAGTCATATTCCACTTCCTCTATGTTGTTTTCGCTGTGGGTGGCCAGGCAACTATTCTTGTCGGCTGGGTATTTAGATGGCAATTCATAAGACAACCGGCCTTTCGCATCTTACATCTCGTAGCGGTAGGCTTCGTTGCCCTGGAAGCAGTGATTGGCATGGTATGCCCCCTTACTGAGTGGGAGTATAACCTTCGCAACCTGGCCGGACAATCTATTGACCGCGATTTATCATTTATTGCGAGGCTCATTCGAATGATTATTTTCTATGATTTCCCTCCCTGGATATTTACATTCATGCATATCTCCTTTGGCATTCTGGTGATTTTGACCTTCATCTTCATTCCACCTAAGTTTCACAAAAGGGAACGTCCTTGAAAGTTATCTCGGGAGGCCAGACAGGCGTTGATAGGGCAGCACTTGACGCAGCTATTGCTGTTGGATTGGATTACGGGGGTTCAGTGCCTAATGGCAGAATGGCAGAGGACGGCCCAATTGATCGGAACTACTCGATGCTAACGGAAATGCCTCATGGCACATATAAGGCCCGGACCGAAAAGAATATTGAAGACGCTGATGCTACCCTGATAGTTACCCGAGGAAAACCCACGAACGGAACAGCTCACACCATCAGGTATGTTGCAACTTTACAAAAACAGTTCCTTATCGTTGATCTAGCTGAAAGCAATGAGGTTTCTATTGTTAATCAAATATTGGAATGGCTTGAGTCGATACATCCTCGCGTCCTTAATGTGGCTGGTCCAAGAGAATCCAAATCGCCGGGAATGTACATCCATGTTCTGGGTATCTTATCAACAGTCTTCCGAAACATTTCCAATGAATAACGTTTAAGCTCAAGGCTGATAGTAGAAAATCCGTGACGAATTGCAGCTCCGTTGCTGTTTTGAGTTCTTGGTGCTTAGTTGAAGTGCATTTCCGTATTTGCGCATTCCAGCTTTCACGTCTTCCAGCCCGTCTCGCCTTTCCCGCTTTTCCCGCCAGTCACATTTTCACACGTTTACGCGTTTAATCCTTCAGCATTGTCGATGGATTAAGGCCTACTCGCAAGGCGCCCCAGTGATTTCCATTTACAAAAATAGGCAAGGCCAAATCGTTAACTATCTCTCCTGCTGCTGTTGTATAGGACTGAATGAGGAACTGCTGGACATTTTGTGCTGCCCTGATACCTTTTTCATCGTTATAAATACGCTTATCCCTGCTCCATATTGCGTCAGTCTCTGGATTACCCGTGAGTGGCTTCGAGTATTTGCTGTTGTGAGTTGCTGAATATCCATTGATGTCGACACAGGCCGCATAGGAAGCACCATCAATCTCTCCAAGCGCTTGGTCATACAGTGCCTGAAGGTCTTTATCAATCTGGCTGTCGTAGGCAGTCTTATACTTCTGGGGGTTGGTGTTTGGGACAGGCTTGTAGTTCCTGTCAAAAACATTTATACCCCTGCTTTTCAATTCTTCAAGCTTCTGTTGGATATGATCCCTATGTTGCTTTGCGGTAAGAATTACCTTCTCGTAGCTACCCTGTCCTGTTTTGAACCGAAGAATCATCTCCTGCATATCCTCGGTAATCCTGCTTAAGTCCTTTGATGATTTCTGTGATTCTTCCATCTCTTTAGTAACATCCAGTGTAAGACTATGTATTTCATTCACTTTGCCATGTATTTCTCCATTAGTAAGGGAGAGTTCTTCAATGGCAGATGCTATGGTGGTCAACTGGCTGTTTGTCTTCTCAAAATCATTGACCATCCTTTCAAAGTTGTTGGAGCTTCTCTCAACAACTTCCCTCGTTTGTTGGGTATATACGCTAATTTCCTCGGTTTCGCTGAGGGTAGAATTTACATGCCTCAACATCTCACCAACATTTTTGGCTATCTCTTCTGTTGCTGATCTGGCCTTTTCTGCAAGTTTCCTCACTTCATCAGCAACGACAGCAAAACCCCGCCCTGCTTCCCCTGCCCTGGCAGCCTCAATTGCAGCATTCAGTGCAAGAAGGTTTGTCTGATCTGAAATATCCTGAATCAGGGAAACCACTTCCTTAATACTTTCAGAATTATGACTTAGGTCCTTCACTGTAAGTCCAAAGTTGTCTAATTTCTGACTTACATTATTTATCTTTTCTGTAACGTCTTTTAATTCTATGAGAGAACCCCGGGCTGTTTTTAAATTCTTGTCTGTAGAGTCCGAAATAAACTGTACATTCTGTGAGATCTCGCCTATGGCGACAGTCGCTTCATCGCTGTAATTAAAAATAATATCTGCAAGCTCTTTCTGTTTCAATGTGCTCTCTGTCGATACTTTGATTCGCCGGGCTACATTCACTGACCCAACTGCGATATTGACCCCCATTTTGCGGACGTCACCTATGATGGCACGTAACTTTTTCAGGAATAGGTTGTATGATTCTGAGAGCTCACGAAGCCCGTCCATGTCTGTCACAGGGAAATCCTTTGAAAGATCACCTTCATTGCTCCCCATCTCTGATGATATTTCAATCAATTGCTTCACTGACCTCCCGACGCCCCTGAACGATAGGAATGCCCATACAATAATACACCCAAGCGACACCGCATAAAGTCCCAGGATGATATAAGAGTTACGGCTGGCAGCACCATTGCCTGCGATTACGAGCGCAACCAATAATGTCTGGGCCAGTATAATTAAAGACATCATTATTATTTGCTTTGCTTTCACCGAAGAAATACCTCCTTGTGTTTGTATGCGCTAATGTGATTATCGTCACAATTTCTTTTTCTTTAAGGTTAGTATTGTGTCAAATTTTTAACAGGTCTTTCTTTTCTCTGATGTGACGCGTAACGCATAGCAGCTCCGCTGCAGTTTTGCGTTCCTAATTCTCAGTTCTTAGTTGAAATACTTCCCCACATTTGTGCATATTCGCTTGCTAGTGCCATGTCCCTAACGCTTCTGTACGTTATCATTGCGAGGGGCAAAAGCGACGCTGCAATCTCCCTGAGTTCCCTCTTTTTACTCGGGACAAGCCTTCGCTTCGATCGGAATGACAAATGCTAGGTTATCCTGAATTATGATCCGCTTTTCCCGCCATTTCTCCGGCACAAGCTTTGCATATCTACTTCTTCATCAAACATAGCAAGGAGGCATCAATGGTTTTACGTGTTCAGTATCACAACGAGAAGTTTGATTACGTAAATGATTTTGCCCTTGGAAAGCTTATTACGACGAACGAGATCAAGAGGTTCTATCGCCCATCAGAAGAAAGATGGATTACGGTCGGCAAAGACACAGTCAGGGGAACGGGCGGCTATTACGCTGGTCCTGACAGAAGGCAGAGTAATTAGACCGATTATACATTTATAAAGTCATTTCTCGTAACCCCCTTTATGATACACCCCCTTATGACAGGGTTGAAACCCCCCTCAACCCTGTCTCAAAATCGTCTGTTCTACTCACCATGCTTAATCTGCTGCGCTTTCATGCCGAAAACATAGTGATATGCTCAAGTTCTTTAACTTTTTTTATAATCTCCGAATACGATCGAAGCTCCTTCTTATTTTTACAACAACATTTGTCCTTTCTGTTACTGCAGGAAGTGCAATACTTTATGTTCTTATTCGCAAAACAGTTGGATCAAGCATTGAAAAGGAACTCCAAAACGCCAACGCCAGCATCCTCGAAATTGTCAACACTGCTGCAGACGTTTCCATTAAAAATCACTTGCGGGCAGTAGCAGAAAAAAATCGTGATATAGCTTCTCACTTTCATTCTCTAACTAAAAAAGGCTTCATTTCAGAAAAGGAGGCGAAAGAGCAAACAAGCAAGATAATGCTCAGTCAGGGCATTGGAAAAACAGGATACATTTTTGTCTGGGACATATCCAAAGCTCCCAATTCAATCCCCCTTGCAGTCCATCCCAAAATTCAAGGTGAAGATGTATCATACGTAGACTTCGTTCAGGCTGGAGCGAAATTGCGTACCGGTTATATGGAATACATGTGGAAAAACCCGGGGGAAGACAAAGAAAGAGACAAGGCAATGTACATCGCCTATTTTGAACCCTGGAAGTGGGTTATCTGCGCTTCATCATACAAAGAAGAGTTCACTGGCCTGATCAACATCGACGACTTCAGAAATCAAGTGCTCTCCTTTCGCTTCGGAAACACGGGTTATTCCTTCGTCCTAAGCTCCAGGGGAGATATGATCGTCCATCCCCAGCTTACCGGCAACTATCTTCACGAAGAAGATGCCAAAGGCATAAAGTTTATACAAAAAATTTGTGAAATGAAAAATGGAAGAATCAATTACTGGTGGCATAATCCAGGCGAACATGGAACTGTTGAACGGCTAGCTATATTCAATTATATTCCGGAACTGGATTGGATTGTAGCATCTTCCGGATATGTGGCTGAGTTTTATCAACCTCTTAAACAAATAAATAAGTTTGTCATTACGGCCCTTTTTGTCTCGCTTATTTTTGTCATCCCATTGATCTCATGGATTAGCGCTCATATGACAAACCGTTTAAGAAAACTCATGAAGAGTTTCGAAATAGGGACAACAGGGGATTTCGATGTCAGGGTGGAGCATGAAACCAAGGATGAAATTGGCCAACTTGCAAAGTATTTCAATTCTTTTATGGACAAACTCAACTCATACAGTACTTCCTTGAAAAATGAAATAAATGAACGAGTCGAAGCCGAGAAGCAGCTTGCGATCTTTAAGGAATTCGCCGAAAACTCCGGACAGGGCCTTTTAATGACCAATCTCAAAGGAGAGATAACGTATGTCAACGCAGCGTTATGCATCATTCTTGACGAAGGAAATCAGGAAGATGTCCTTGGCAATAATGTCATGTCTTACTATCCCCGGCACGAGCAACATGATCTGAGGACCAGCATCATGCCTGCAGTTTTTCAACAAGGGCAATGGTTGGGTGAAATGACCATTCTGTCCAAGAAAGGTAAGCTTACATCTACAATTCAAAATATCTTTTTCATTCGTGACAGTGCAAAAAACCCCCTATATGTGGCAAACATTATAACTGATATCTCTGAACACGAGAGGACTGAACGAACAATCAGGGAATCGGAGGAGAAATATCGCGGTGTCGTCGAAGAATCTCTGGTGGGGGTGTACATTATAGAAGAGGGTCTTTTCAGATATGTTAATAAACAATACTGCGAAATAAGTGGTTACGCTTATGAGGATCTCGTGAATAAAGTTTATTACCTCGAGCTTGTCCATCCTGGAGATCAGGACACAGTCAGAGATCATACCAACGCACGGTTGAGTGGAAAGTCAGATTCCACAGCATATCAGTTCAGGATGATGCGAAAAGACGGACAAGAAATAATGGTCAAAGCCCTTGCTTCGGTATCAAGTAATCATGGACGTCCAGCCATTATTGGAACCCTACTCGATATTAGCAAAGAACAGGCCCTTGAGCAGCAACTTCGTCAGGCACAGAAGATGGAGGCTATTGGGCAGCTCGCAGGTGGAGTAGCCCATGATTTCAACAATATTCTTACCGCACTCATTGGGTATGGAAATCTCTTGAAAATGAAGATGAGAGAAGATGATCCGTTGAGGCTCTATGTGGATCAGATGCTCGCGTCATCTGAGAAGGCTGCAAGTCTCACGCAAAATCTTCTTGCCTTCAGCAGAAAACAAATGATTAAACTCGAACCTTTAGAGCTCAATGCAATAATAAAAGATGCTCGGAGACTATTGAAACGATTACTAACTGAAGACATAGAGCTCAAACTGAAACTCTCCGATGAGGATTTGACCATCCTGACTGACACTACTCAAATGAATCAGATACTGCTCAACCTCGCTACAAACGCCCGTGACGCCATGCCTCAGGGCGGCATTTTGACTATCGAATCAAAAGCGGTTGAACTAGGGAAAGATTTTTACTTTTTCCATGGAAAAGGAGAGTCAGGGAAGTATATCCGCATAAGCGTATCAGATTGCGGTCATGGCATGGATGATAACACGAAGGAGCAGATCTTCAATCCATTTTTCACAACAAAGGAGGTCGGAAAGGGAACAGGGCTTGGTTTATCTATCGTCTATGGTATTGTCAAGCAACATAATGGACTCATCGATGTTCAGAGCAATCCTGGCAAGGGTACAACATTTCATCTTTATTTTCCTGCTGCAAGCCCCCGAATTGAGGAACCCATGGCCATTGAATCGGTCTTGGAGGTAGTCCCCAGTGGGAAAGAGGTTATCCTTGTTGCAGAGGACAACACAGAGGTCAGACAATTGACAAAAGAAGTGCTCGAGGAAAGCGGATACACTGTTCTTGAAGCACGGGATGGCTGGGATGCGATAGAAAAATTTACCCAAAACAAGGATACGATCAACCTTGTGATTCTAGATGTTGTAATGCCAAAAAAGAATGGAAAAGAGGCCTATAACGAAATTCGCAAAATCAGGGAAGATGTAAAGGCGCTCTTTACGAGTGGCTACACGGGTGACATTGTGCTTGGCAAGGGTATTGAGAATAACGCATTTAATTTCATACCAAAACCACTCTCTCCCATAGACCTTCTGAAAAAGGTACGGGTGGTTCTGGACAACTAAAAAAACAGCTCATCGCTTAGAGCTGATAGCAAATATCTCATTTCTTTATTATCCAATCTGATATAATAGCAATAATAATGAGCAAAGATAAAGGTCCTATCACGGCTGCCGTGAGGGTTTTGAGGGAGTTCAACGTTCAGTTCACCGAGCACCCGTATAAGTATGAGGAGCATGGTGGCACGGAAGTCTCGGCGAGAGAACTTGGCATTGATGAGCATTGGGTCGTAAAGACCCTTATCATGGAGGATGACAGAAAAAAACCTCTCATTATGCTCATGCACGGGGATTGTGAAGTATCTACAAAAAATCTCGCTCGTCTGCTCAATGTGAAAAGCGTACATCCATGTACCCCTGAGGTAGCGCAGAAACACTCTGGTTACATGGTTGGTGGAACTTCTCCATTTGGCACCCGGAAAATGATGCCAATCTATATGGAAGAAACAATTATGAGCCTTCCAAAAATCTACATAAACGGCGGCAGGAGGGGTTATCTTGTGGGCATCGATCCAAGGGAATTGGTGCGGGTTTTGAAACCCGTGTTGGTTACGGTTGGTATCTGATCGAAAATCCGTATATCATCGTTTGTATATCGCATATCGTGAAAGTCTGTATATAGTATTTTGTATATCGTATATAGCATAAATTAGTACGAAATACGAACGACGATATACTAAATACGGTAGTCAACGAAATACTATATACAATATACGCTTCTTTACCCATTGAAGCGGTCCATCCTGAAGTGTTGCAGGAGTTTCTGGAAAGATGGCAGGCTTACCGGATTGTCCGTAAACCCGAAAAGATGGGTCGCACATGTACAGTCAGAGGAGCCGAATTCCTTTACTGACCATTGAGCAATCTTTGACATGGAACGTGCTATCTCGCATTCCAGGCGGTCAGAAGAACGGATAGCAAAGGAACAAAGGAAATCTGCAGAATCACGGAGAAAATCAATGTGCCAGTAAAAGTTTTTTCGCAACCTTTGGTGTCGCTCTATCCGTGAGGCGAGATTGGCCATCGCAGAACCTACGTACACATAAAAACCTTTTTTGAACAGTACGGTTCCCAATTTCCCTACATTTATTCTCTTGTCCTTACTAAGCTTAAGAACGATGAGATAACCTCCCTTGTCTTTCGTCTCACTTTCTATATATTGCCATGGCACCGATAGAATCCTTGCATCCGGTTTTAGAGACAGGTCATGATTCCAGCGAACGCTTACAGGTATAACTTCAACCGTATTGCGAATCTTAAGGAGGGTCTGGGCAAAATAAAGATCTGTATGATAATCAGGCATGAAAATCTCCGCAAAGGGCCAATGCACAATAAAGAGCACCACCGCTCTTTTTCCTTTTGAAGAAAGCATGGAAAGCTCCTGCAGGTGCCGCGCACCCCTCGCTGTCACTGCATCGGGAAACATAGCCACTTTCTTCCCCACAAGAGTGCAGGATTTGACCTCCAGGTAAACCTCTCTCCTGCCATCATGTAAAAGAAAGTCAAAACGGCTTCTCCCAACTGTTGCCTCAGCTTTTACAACGCTTGCACCCCGGAGAGCAGGAATTAATCCATTTTCGATAAGAAATCTTGCAACCTGATTTGTCCGGTGGGTATGAAGCATTATCGGAATACCGTCACGTTCAACTGCAACAACGGTGAAGGAAGTTTTTCTTGATGGATCAGCGCCATCCTCAACCAGGTAAAGAACGACTCCTGGAAAAAGAAGTTCCTGGAGCCTACCAGGATTCGGGAGAAAAGCTTTAAGGCTTCGTCCATTTGACGTACACTCCACCAGGAACCGGTTGGGACGCTTCACGAATCTTGCTTTAAATGGCTTATTAAAGAGGCGGAGAGGCCCAGCAGGAAACATGGTTATATGGCTAATCTTTGCGCAGGATAATCCAGAGGCCTCCCTCGTGAACAATCCGGTAGCTTACCAATGCCCTGCTAGCCTTAATATCCTCTTTGACCTGCCCGGCAGTTACTTCCATTTTGCCGATCTTCAGATTCAATTCTTTGGATCGATCAGCAATAGGATGGATTACATCAGAGGGCGTGAACTTCCCGAAGCCACCACCAATCATGGCAATACCGCCGGATTTCATAACCTTGCTAATGGCTTGATAATCAACACGAAAAAGGGATGGGAAAAAGAGTGCCCCCCGAAAAATAACGAGATCAATGCTGTTTTCTTGTATACCGGTAAGGGATTGATCGGTTTCGATGATGCTAATCTTTTCAGTAAGACCCTTCTTATGAACACCGTCATTAAAGAAAGGCGTCATTTCAGGTGGAAAAACGCCAATCATAAAATTACTTCCAACACCCTGAGCCATCAAGGTGTAGATAACCCCGCAGAAAGGTCCTATTTCGAGAATGACGCCATCCTTCCTGCTATATTCTTCCTGAATATGGTTTGCCAAAAATGGATATATGGGATCCCAAAGCTGATTTACCTCCTGGATATAGTGTAACGTGTTAGCAGAAATATGTTCCATATAGTTAAAAACCCTTACAGTATATGGGAGTTTTCAGGGACTGTCAACGACAGGTTATCGTTGAAGGCATGTGATCGACACAATGAACTGATGATTTTTGTTGAATTTCTTCCCCACCCCACGTATTGTTTTATTGATCACTTCAAGGAGGAGAATATGAAACCGAAGGTTTATATCACCAGAAGGATTCCTGAGTCTGGCATCATCATGGTACGAGAACGCTGTGACGTGACAGTCCATCCCTCCGAGGAGCCTGCGCAAAATGATGAGCTTATGCGGCAGGTTTCTGATAAGAATGCCATAATTTGTCTCCCAGGGGATAAAATCAACAAGGCACTGATGGAGATAGCTCCCCATCTTAAGGTTATCAGCACCTTCAGCGTAGGATACGAGCATATCGACGTGCAAGAGGCAACAAAGAGGGGGATCTACATCGGTTATACCCCGGGAATTCTCACCGATGCAACTGCAGACCTTGCTTTTGCCCTTCTGCTCAGCATGGCCAGGAAAATTCCCCAGTGTGACCAATTCGTCCGGGATGGTAACTGGAAGGCTATGGGATCACCTTTGCACCTGTTCGGAACATCAGTGTGGGGAACCACGCTGGGGATCGTCGGTCTTGGAAGAATCGGAAAAGCAATGGCTCAACGAGCCAGGGGTTTTTACATGAAGGTACTCTAC
>Ga0105103_10000162_pt1 | contig 35788 bp, 34 predicted proteins | sample PPLLaktember2015_2_FD_79107 | JGI IMG/M metagenome (GOLD analysis project Ga0105103, IMG submission 79107) | Freshwater sediment microbial communities from Prairie Pothole Lake near Jamestown, North Dakota, USA - PPLs Lake P7 Core (6) Depth... | ecosystem: Environmental > Aquatic > Freshwater >...
ACAGGTCTTGCCCCAGCCAGTTGAACAGCGTCTCGCGTACCCGGTCGGGCGTGGGCCGCAGCCCGGGCCGGTCGGCCACCGGCAGCTTGCTGCGTTTCCACCGGCCGCCGATGATGCGCACCTCGTGCGCCGGGCCGCCCTTCACAGGCGCACCGGGATGCCGTCGCGCGCCATCAGCGCCTTGGCCTGGGCCACGGTGAATTCGCCATAGTGGAAGATGCTGGCCGCCAGCACCGCATCGGCGCCGCCGAGGCGGATGCCGTCGGACAGGTGCTGCAGCGCGCCGACCCCGCCGGAAGCGATCACCGGCACCGGCACAGCGTCGCTGACGGCACGCGTCAGCTCGAGGTCGAAGCCGATCTTGGTGCCGTCGCGGTCCATGCTGGTGAGCAGGATCTCGCCGGCGCCCAGCTCTGCCATCTTGGTCGCCCATTGGACTGCATCGAGCCCGGTGTTCTTGCGCCCGCCATGGGTGTAGACATCCCAGCCACCGCCGTCGCGGCGCTTGGCGTCGATGGCCACCACGATGCATTGCGCGCCGTACTTGTCGGACGCATCGCGGATGACCTGTGGGTCGGCCACTGCGGCTGAATTGAAGCTGACCTTGTCGGCCCCGGCATTGAGCAGCCGGCGCACGTCGGCCACCGTGCGTACGCCTCCGCCCACGGTGAGCGGGATGAACACCTGCGAGGCCACCGCTTCGATGATGTGCAGGATCAGGTCGCGTCCGTCGCTGGTGGCGGTGATGTCCAGGAAGGTCAGCTCGTCGGCGCCCTGGTCGTTGTAGCGTGCCGCGATTTCCACCGGGTCGCCGGCATCGCGCAGTTCGACGAAGTTGACGCCCTTGACGACGCGCCCGCCAGTGACGTCCAGGCAGGGAATGATGCGTTTGGCGAGCATGGTCTAGCGCCGGGCCGCCCCAAGGTAGACCGCGCCCCCCCGGGGGGGTGAGCCGCGCCGAACGAGCGTGCGGCGCCCGTGAGTGGCTGCGAACGGCGCAGCGAACTGGGGGGCCAGGTTCAATTCAGTCGCCGCCCAGTTCGTCCGCGCGGGCCTGGGCTGCGGCGAAATCCAGGGCGCCGGTGTAGATCGAGCGCCCGCAGATCACCCCACTGATGCCCTCGCCCTCCACTGCGCAAAGGCGTTCGACGTCGACCAGGTTGGACAACCCTCCCGAGGCGATGACCGGGATGGTCAGCGCCTGCGCCAGCTTGACGGTGGCGTCGATGTTGATGCCGGTGAGCATGCCGTCGCGGCCGATATCGGTGTAGATCACGCCTTCGACGCCGTAGTCCTCGAACTTCTTCGCCAAGTCGATGACCTCGTGGCCAGTGAGCTTGCTCCAGCCGTCGGTCGCGACCTTGCCGTCCTTGGCATCCAAGCCGACGATGATGTGCCCGCCAAAGGCGGTGCAAGCGTCGCGCAAGAAGCCCGGGCTCTTCACCGCCGCGGTGCCGATGATCACGTAGCTCAGGCCGTCGTCCAGGTAACGCTCGATCGTGTCCAGGTCGCGCAGCCCGCCGCCCAGTTGCACCGGGATCTCGCCATCGATCTCGGCCAGGATGGCCTTGACCGCCGCCTCATTGACCGGCTTGCCGGCGAAGGCGCCGTTCAGGTCGACCAGGTGGAGCCGCCGCGCCCCGGCATCGAGCCAGCGTCGCGCCATCGCGGCCGGATCTTCGCCAAAGGTGGTGGAGGCATTCATGTCGCCTTGCTGCAGGCGCACGCATTTGCCGTCCTTGAGGTCGATGGCCGGTATCAGCAACATGGCGTCGGGCGGGTTGGGGGAGGAAGTGGGGCCCTCTAAGGCTTCCAGCTGAGGAAGTTGCGATACAGGGCCAGGCCGTGGTCGCCACTCTTCTCGGGGTGGAACTGCGTGGCGAAAATGTTATCGCGGGCGATGGCGCTGGTAAAGCTGGCGCCGTATTCGGTGCGCCCGGCCGTGTGCCTCGGGTCGCTAGGGTGCACATGGTAACTGTGCACGAAGTAGAAGTACGCACCATCGGGCACGCCCTGCCACAGCGGGTGCGCGTGGCCCTCGTGCGCCTGCTGGACCACCCGGTTCCAGCCCATCTGCGGCACCTTGTAGCGGCTGCCGTCGGGCTGTCGCTGGCCTTCCAGGCGGAAGCGCAGCACCTGCCCGGGTATGAGCCCCAGGCCCGGCGTGTCCTGCTCCTCGCTGTGGTCCAACAGCATCTGCATGCCCACGCACACGCCCATCAGCGGCTTGCGCACCGCCGCGTCGAGCACCGCGTCCTTCAGGCCTGAATCCTGCAGCTCGCGCATGCAGTCGCGCATCGCGCCCTGCCCCGGCAGCACCACGCGCTCGGCGGCCAGCACCTCCTCCGGGCGCTGCGTCACCACCACCTGGAATTCGCTGCCCTGGGCCACATGCAGCACCGCCTGCGACACCGAGCGCAGGTTGCCCATGCCGTAGTCGACCACTGCCACCGTACGTGCCATGACTGATGCTCTACAGGCTGCCCTTGGTGGACGGGATGACGCCGGCCGAGCGCGGGTCGGGGGTCAGCGCCATGCGCAGCGCGCGGGCGAAGGCCTTGAAGACCGTCTCGCACTGATGGTGCGCGTTCTCGCCCTTCAGGTTGTCGATGTGCAGCGTGACCAGCGCATGGTTGGCGAAACCCTGGAAGAACTCGAAGGCCAGCTGCGTGTCGAAGCCGCCCACCATGCCGGCCTTGAAGGGCACATCCATGTGCAGCCCGGGCCGACCGGAGAAGTCGATCACCACGCGCGACAGCGCCTCGTCCAGCGGGACATACGCATGCCCGTAGCGGCTGATGCCCTTCTTGTCGGCCGCAGCCTGCGCCACGGCCATGCCCAGGGTGATGCCCACGTCTTCCACCGTGTGGTGGCCGTCGATGTGCAGGTCGCCCTTGGCGTCGATCTCCAGGTCGATCAGCCCGTGACGGGCGATCTGGTCGAGCATGTGGTCGAAGAAGCCGATGCCGGTGGCCAGGCTGGCCTGGCCCGTGCCGTCGAGATCGACGCGCACGCGGATTTGCGTTTCCTTGGTGTCGCGGCGGACTTCGGCGTTGCGTGTCATAGGCTGCCTCGCAGGGCCTGGATCATGGCCTCATTCTCCTCGGGGCTGCCCACGGTCAGGCGCAGGCAGTTGGCCAGCAAAGGGTGCAACCCGGCGATGTGCTTGACCAGCACACCGCGCGACTTCATGCCGTCGAAGCAGGCCTTCGCGTCGGGCACGCGCACCAGGATCATGTTGGCCTCGCTGGGGAAGACGGTCACGCCGCTCAGTGCAGCCAGCGCCGCCGACACGCGCGCGCGCTCGCCGCGCAGCAGTGCCGCCTGGCGCGCGTATTCGTCGGCATGCTCCAGCGCGAACAGCGTGGCCTCGGCATTGAGCACGCTGACGTTGTAGGGCGGGCGCACCTTGTCGACCTCGTCGATCAGCGCCGCCCGTCCGCACAGGTAGCCCAGCCGCACGCCGGCCAGGCCGAACTTGCTCAGCGTGCGCATCACCAGCACATGCTCGTGAGCGCCCAGCTTGGGCAGCCAGCTGCGCGACGAGAAGGGCTGGTAGGCCTCGTCGAACACCACCAGCCCCTGCTGGCGGCCCACTGCGGCCACGATGCGCTCGATGCGGTCCTCGCTGAACAGGTTCGCGGTGGGATTGTTCGGATAGGCGATGTAGGTCAGTGCCGGGCGGTGCGTCTCGATGGCGGCGAGCATGGCCGCCTCGTCCAGATCGAAGTCCGGCGTCAGCGGCACGCCGACGAAGTTCAAGCCGCGCAGCTGCGCCGATATCTGGTACATGACGAAGCCCGGCAGCGGCGCGACGATGGTCGCGCCGGGCATGTCGCAGGCGACGCTGAGCATGTCGATCAACTCGTCGGAGCCGTTGCCCAGGATCATCTTGCAGCCGGCCGGCAACCCGACGAACTTCGACAGCGCGGCCACCACGTCGGCCGCGCTCTGCACTGGATAGCGGTTGATGGCCACCCGGCCCAGGCGCTCGCCCAGCTCACGCTGCAGCGCCTCGCTCAGGCGGAAGGGGTTCTCCATCGCGTCCAGCTTGATCAGCCCGCGGCTGTCCTGGATGGCGTAGGCGTGCATCGACTTCACGTCCTGGCGGATTGTCTGGCGGATGCGTTCGTCGAGTGTGCTCATGCCTTGAACCCCTGGGCGGCACCGTCCTCCAGCCGCATCTCCGCGGCGCGAGCATGCGCCTGCAGACCCTCGCCGTAGGCCAGCTCGGCGGCAATCGGTCCCAGCGTGCGCGCGCCCTGCGCGCTGACCTCGATCAGGCTGGAGCGCTTGACGAAGTCGTACACCCCCAGCGGCGAACTGAAGCGGGCGGTGCCCGAGGTGGGCAACACGTGATTCGGGCCGGCGCAGTAGTCGCCCAGGCTCTCGCTGGTGAATGCGCCGAGGAAGATGGCGCCGGCATGGCGCAGCAGCGGCTCCCAGCGCTGCGGCTCATTCGAGCTGATCTCCAAATGCTCGGGCGCGATGCGGTTGCTGATCGCACAGGCCTCTTCCATGCTGCGCGTGTGGATCAACGCTCCGCGGCCTTCCAGCGAGGCGCGGATGACCTCGCGCCGCGGCATGCCGGGCAGCAGCCGTTCGATGGCTTCGCGCACCGCGGCGATGTAGCTCGCGTCGGGGCACAGCAGGATGCTCTGCGCCAGCTCGTCGTGCTCGGCCTGGCTGAACAGGTCCATCGCCACCCAGTCCGGCGGCGTGCTGCCGTCGGCCAGCACCAGGATCTCGCTGGGCCCGGCGATCATGTCGATGCCGACCTGGCCGAATACATGCTTCTTGGCGCTGGCCACATACGCATTGCCCGGGCCGGTGATCTTGTCGACCCGAGGCACGCTTTGCGTGCCAAAGGCCAGCGCGGCCACGGCCTGCGCACCGCCGATGGTGAAGGCGCGGCTGACGCCGGCCACCGCCGCTGCGGCCAGCACCAGGTCGTTGCGCTCGCCCACCGCGGCGGTGGCGCCACCGCGGCCGCCGGTGGCGACGCTGCCGCGCACCGGCGTGGGCACCACCATGATGATCTCGGCCACGCCGGCCACATGCGCTGGAACGGCGTTCATGATCAGGCTGGATGGATAGGCTGCCTTGCCGCCAGGCACGTAGATGCCCACGCGGTCCAGCGGCGTGACCTTCTGGCCGAGCAGCGTGCCATCGGCATCGCGATAGCTCCAGCTGCGGCAGCAGACCTCGCGCTGGCGCTCGTGGTAGCTGCGCACCCGCGCGGCGGCCTGCTCCAGCGCCGCGCGCTGCGCGCGCGTGATGCGAACCAGCGCGGCGCTCAACTCGTCAGGGCCGATCTCCAGCGCCGCCATGCCCGCCGCCTGCAGACCATCGAAGCGCGCGGTCAGCTCCAGCACCGCAGCATCGCCGCGCGATCGCACGTCGGCGATGATCTGCGCCACTCGGCTTTCGATGGCGGCGTCGGTTTCGGCCGACCAGTGCAGCAGCTGTTGGAACCGCGCCTCGAAGTCGGCGCCGGTGGTGGCCAGCTCGCGCAGCGCCAGGCTCATCATGCGTCCTTCGGCAAGGCCGCCGCCAGGGCGTCGATCAGCCCGCGCATAGGCTCGCGCTTGAGCTTCAGCGCCGCCTGGTTGACCACCAGCCGCGCCGAAATGTCCATGATGCGTTCCACCTCCACCAGGTGGTTGGCCTTGAGCGTGGCGCCGGTGGAGACCATGTCGACGATGGCATCGGCCAGGCCGGTGAGCGGCGCCAGCTCCATCGAGCCGTAGAGCTTGATCAGGTCGACGTGTACGCCCTTCTCGGCAAAGTGCTGGCGCGCGGTGAGCGTGTACTTGGTGGCCACGCGCAGCCGCGAGCCCTGGCGCACGGCCGCGGCGTAGTCGAAGTCATCGCGCACCGCCACGCTCATGCGGCACCGCGCGATGCGCAGGTCCAGCGGCTGGTACAGGCCGTCACCGCCATGTTCGATGAGCACGTCCTTGCCGGCCACCCCCAGGTCGGCGCCGCCGTGCTGCACATAGGTGGGCACGTCGCTGGCACGCACCAGCACCACGCGCAGGTCCTCGCGGCTGGTGCCGATGATCAGCTTGCGGCTCTTCTCCGGGTCTTCGGCCATGCGGATGCCGGCAGCTTCGAGCAGCGGCAGCGTCTCGTCAAAGATGCGTCCCTTGGACAGGGCCAGAGTGATCACTTGATTCTTTCAATGTCCGCGCCGATGCGGCGCAGCTTGGCTTCCATGCGGTCGTAGCCACGGTCCAGGTGATAGATGCGGTCGACCACGGTGTCGCCTTCAGCCACCAGACCGGCGATCACCAGGCTGGCCGAAGCACGCAGGTCGGTGGCCATCACCGTGGCTCCGGACAGCCGCTCCACGCCGTGCACCACCGCAGTGTGGCCGTCGACCTCGATCTTCGCGCCCAGGCGAAGCATCTCGTTGACGTGCATGAAGCGGTTCTCGAAGATGGTCTCGGTGACCATCGCCGAACCGTCGGCGATGCAGTTCACCGCCATGAACTGCGCCTGCATGTCGGTCGGAAACAGCGGGTACTCGCTGGTGCGAACGTTCACCGCCTTGGGCCGGCCGCTGGCACGCACGCGAATCCAGTCGTCGCCGTTTTCGAGCGTGACGCCGGCCTCGCGCAGCTTGTCGATCACCACCTCCAGGTGGTCGGCACGCACGTCCTTCAAGAGCACCTCGCCGCCCGCCGCGGCCACCGCGCACAGGAAGGTGCCGGCCTCGATGCGGTCGGGGATGATGCGGTGTCCACCCGCGGGCGCATGCAGTCGCTCAACGCCCTCAATGCGGATGCGGCTGCCGCCGTGGCCTTCGATGCGCGCGCCCATGCGGATGAGCATCTCGGCCAAGTCGGCCACCTCGGGCTCCTGCGCCGCGTTTTCCAGCACCGTCTCGCCGTCGGCCAGCGTCGCGGCCATCAGCAGGTTCTCGGTGCCGGTGACGGTGATCATGTCGGTGCTGATGCGCGCACCCTTCAGCCGGCCAGCGCGTGCGACGATGTAGCCGTGCTCGACACTGATGTCGGCACCCATCAGCTGCAGACCCTTGATGTGCTGGTCCACCGGCCGCGAGCCGATGGCGCAACCGCCGGGCAGCGACACCCGCGTGCTGCCGAAGCGCGCCAGCAGCGGGCCCAGCACCATGATGGTGGCGCGCATGGTCTTGACCAGGTCGTACGGCGCCTCGGGCCGGCCAATCTGCGACGCGTCGATGCGCACCTGGTCGGGCTGCGCGGCGTCGCGTTCGGCCGAAGCGCCCATGTGGCGCAGCAGCTTCAGCATCGTGGCCACGTCCTGCAGCTGCGGCACGTTGTGCAGAGTCACCGGCTCGGCGCTGAGCAGCGCAGCGCACAGCTGCGGCAGCGCGGCGTTCTTGGCGCCGGAAATCTGCACCTCGCCCTTCAGGGGGCGGCCGCCGCGGATGAGGAGTTTGTCCATGGTTCTGTGGCTCGGGCCTGGCAGCGCACAGCACGGGGGCCTCGGACGCGTCGGCTCGGCGGCGACGGCTTGAAGCCACCCGCAGCCGTGCCGCGGGCCAGGTCAATGGGGGTGGTGGGCCTGCGCCGATCGCCCGTCCGCGCCTTGCGCGGACCATTCGACGGGTGTGAGGGTCTTCATCGAAAGCGCGTGAATCTGCTCGCGCATTCTATCGCCGAGCGCCGCATAGACCTGCTGGTGCCGGGCCACGCGCGACTTGCCGGCAAAGGCGTCGGAGACGATGGTGGCGAAGAAATGGCGGCCGTCGCCCTCGACTTCGAGGTGTTCGCAGGCTAAGCCGGCGGCGATGAACTCGCGCACTTGCTGGGGGGTCGGCTCGGACATAGTGAACCGGATTATCGCCGAGGCTCAGCCCGGTCGCTTGGTTCGTGCCAAGCACTTCGCCGTCCGACGCTGGCCTTCCGGTACCAGCCGAGCGGGCTCAGTGGCGCAGCTTGTAGCCGGTCTTCAGCAGCCACAGCGCGATGGTCGACACCACCAGGAAGCTGCCGCCGACCACGGCCAGGCTGAGCCAGGGCGAGACGTCGCTGACACCGAAGAAGCCGCGGCGAAAGCCGTCGATCATGTAGAAGAACGGGTTCAGGTGGCTGATGCGATTCCAGAATTCCGGTAGCGAGTGCACCGAATAGAACACGCCGGACAGGAAGGTCATCGGCATGATGATGAAATTCTGGAAGGCCGCCATCTGATCGAACTTGTCGGCCCAGAGCCCGGCGATCAGGCCCAGCGCGCCCAGCATGCCGGCGCCGAGCACCGCAAACACGACGATCCACAACGGCTGCGCCAACCCCGGTGGCGCGAACCAGGCAGTGACCGCGAACACGCCCAGGCCCACACTGAGCCCGCGCACCATCGAAGCGCCCACGTAGGCGGTGAACCAAGCCCAGTGAGACAGCGGCGTGACCAGGAGGAACACCAGGTTGCCGGTGATCTTGCTCTGCACCAGCGAGCTGCTGCTGTTGGCAAAGGCGTTCTGCAGCACGCTCATCATCACCAGCCCGGGAATCAGGAAGCGTGTGTAGCCGACGTTGTCGAAGACCTGCACCTTGTCCGACAGCACATGTCCGAAGATCAGCAGGTACATCACCGCGGTCAGCACCGGCGCGGCCACGGTCTGGAAGCCCACCTTCCAGAAGCGCAGCACTTCCTTGTAGAGCAGCGTGCGCACGCCACGTAGCGGGTTGCGCGGTGTCATGCGATGGTCTCGATGGCAGGCGCGCCTTGCATGATCTCCAGGAACACGTCCTCCAGGTCGGCGCGCCCGATCTCCAGGTCCTCGATGCGCACACCGCCGGCGCGCAATGCGGCGAGCAGGGTTTCGACCTCGGCGGCATCGTGTGCCTTCAGCTGCACGATGCGACCGGTGACGCGCGCCTGTGCGGCCAGTGCCGCTGGCAGTGGCTGGTCGGTCTTGAAGCGCAGCATCGTGCTCGCCGTGCCGGCCAACAGGTTAGCGGTACGATCCAGTGCCACCACTCGGCCCTGCTTGAGCATGGCGATGCGCGAGCACAGCGCCTCGGCCTCTTCCAGGTAATGCGTGGTCAGCAGCACGGTGTGGCCTTCGCGGTTGAGGCGCGCGATGAACTGCCACAGCGTCTGGCGCAGCTCCACGTCGACGCCGGCGGTGGGCTCGTCGAGCACGATCACCGGCGGGCGATGCACCAGCGCCTGCGCCACCAGCACGCGCCGCTTCATGCCGCCGGAAAGCTGGCGCATGTTGGCGCCAGCCTTGTCGGCCAGTCCCAGGTGATCGAGCAGCTCGCCGATCCAGGCATCGTTGTGATGCAGACCGAAGTAGCCGCTCTGGATGCGCAGCGTCTCGCGCACGCTGAAGAAGGGGTCGAACACCAGCTCCTGCGGCACGATGCCCAGCGCCATGCGCGCAGCGGCATAGTCGGCCACCACGTCGTGGCCCATCACCCGCACCTGCCCGCTGCTAGAGCGCGCCAGGCCGGCCAGGATGCTGATCAGCGTGGTCTTGCCCGCGCCGTTGGGCCCGAGCAGGCCGAAGAACTCGCCCTGCTGGATGTCGAAGCTCACCGCGTCGAGTGCGCGCAAGCTGCCGCGTGGGCCCGAATAGGTCTTGGATACGTTCTGGAAGGACACCGCAGGCATCGCGAAGATTGTAGGCAGGGCCTGTACGGGTGCGAGTTGGTGCTAGATTGCTGCCACCATGGCGACCAAGAAACCGCGGCGCACGGCCGAGCGCATCCTCGAAGTCACGCTCGAGCTCTTCAACCGCTTCGGCGAGCCCAACGTCAGCACCACGCTGATCTCGGCCGAGCTGAACATCAGCCCGGGCAACCTGTACTACCACTACCCGGCCAAGGACGAGCTGATCAACTCGCTGTTCGACCGCTACGAACGCGCGCTGAACGAGCTGCTCCAGGCCGCCGAGGGCGTGCGCAACATCGAGGACGCATGGCTGTTCTTTCACATGCTCTTCGAGCTGATCTGGCAATACCGCTTCCTGTACCGCGACCTGAACGACCTGCTATCCAAGAACCGCCGGCTGGAGACGCATTTCCAGTTCGTGCTGAAGAACAAGTCGCGCGCGGTGCAGCAAGTGCTGGACGCCTTGGCCGCGGGCAGTGCGATGCGCATGGACCGCCGCCAGGCCGAGCCCGCCGCCAACGCGATGGTGGTGGTGCTGACCTACTGGCTCAGCTACGAGTACGTGCGCGACCCGCGCAAGGCACTGGAACCGGAAAACGCCGCCTCCGCTCTGGCCCGCGGCGCGTTCCATGTGCTGTGCCTGCTGATGCCGTACCTGGACCCGGCGGCGCAGGAGCACCTGCACATGCTGGCGGGCGAGTATGTGCGACCGGCTTGATGCTCGAATTCAAGGCGCCGATGGCCGTTCGCGGCGCAACGCTGAAGGTCAAGACTTCCAGCCGAACTGGCAGTGTCGGCCAGGAACTGCCGATGGTGAACGGCGGGTTCCAGCTGCCGCGACGCGGCGCGGACCAGCGAAGCGAAGTACGAAGCGTGCGAATGCATGGCTAGCTATTTGGCGGAGCCCCGGAAGTTCTGCACACACTGAACCCCGGCGACTGCGGACAGGTGCTGGTCCTGGAACGTGAGCAAATCGAAGCCTTGGTCGACAGCAACCCGCGGGTGATGTACCGGCAGATGTGCGCGATCGTGCGCGCAGCGCACCGCGTGCAGGCGCGCCAGTCGATGCAAGCCAGCGAGCTCGGCGACCACATCAGCAAGGAGCGCCAGCGCTATTGATCCTTGACCTGCATCAGGGTCGCAGCGGCATGGCTTGCTTAGGCTCGGTCCATCTGTGATGGTGAGGGGATGAAATGCACTGCAGAACCACCACCCAAGTTCGCTTCGATCACCGGCGGCGTGCGTTGTGCGTAGGCGCGCTCGGCTTGGCGACATGGCCGGCCGCAGCCGCCGCCCAATCCCTGCCCGTGGTCGAGGTCTGGAAGAGCCCCACCTGCGGGTGCTGTAGCGACTGGATCCGCCACCTCGAGGCGAACGGCTTTCGTACCCGCGTGTTCGACGAAGGCAGCGTGAAGAAACGCGCCGCGATGGGCGTCGATCTGCGCTACGGGTCCTGCCACACCGCGGTGGTCGGTGGCTATGCGATCGAAGGTCATGTGCCGGCGCGCGAGATCAAGCGGCTGTTGCGCGAGCGCCCGGTGGCCATCGGCCTCGCGGTGCCAGGCATGCCGATCGGCTCACCCGGCATGGACGGCCCCGAATATGGCGGGCGCAAGGACGCTTACGAAGTACTGTTGCTCACCAAGGACGGCCGCGCCAGCGTCTTCCAGGCCTACAGCTGATGCCCAGTCGCAAACCATCGCATCGAAGTCCGTCGGTGGTTTGCTGCGCAGAGTGGCCCCCCTCGACGTCGGTCGCAATGCCACAAGCCGGCGCGCCCAGGCGGCTGCGATAGCGCCACGGGTCCGCCTGATTTTTCCGGCCCGCGCTCGCGGGTTGGTGAACAATCGCCGGCGACCCGCGAGCGTGGGCCACAGAACGCAGGCTCGGAGTACCCGCCGCGCTGAACGCTTCAACGCCTTCTTTGCCAAGAGCAGCGAGGCGCCGCTCTACGTCGATTGCGCCAAGCGCTCTGGCGCAATTGAACGCAATTGGGTGTGAACCGATCCTTGCGCTGGCGCAACAATTTCGGACCCGGCAGAAACAAGTCCTTTACATCGCTGCGCTTCAATGGATGCATGCCCGGTCATCGGGCGGCAAGCACAAGGAGCAACAAATGAAGCGCGTTCAAACCATCATTGCGGTAACCACTGGCGTATTGGCACTGACGCTGGCCACCGCGATTTCCGCAGCGCCTTACGGCGCAGGCGCAGGCTGCGACGGTACTGGTCCTGGCCCGGGCGCATTGCGCATGGGCATGCATCAAGGCGGCATGGGTCACGGCATGGGTGGCATGGGAGCCGGCAACGTTGCCACAGCCAACCTGGATCAGTTGAAGGCCCAACTGGCCATCACTGCCGAGCAGGAAACGGCTTGGCAGGCTTTCGCCAAGCAGGCGAGTGAGCAGTCGAAGCAGATGCAGGCGATCCATGTCGAGCACCGGCAGGCCACCGACCTGACGGCGCCCGCGATGATGTCGCTGCGCGTCGGCGCGATGACGCAGCGCCTGGCCGGCCTGCAGGCGATGAGTACGGCGTTGACCGATCTGTATTCGGTATTGACGCCGCAACAACGCACCACCGCCGACCGGCTGATGGGTCACAGGGGGGCTGGTGGGCAAGGCATACACCGGCATGGCATGCGCGGTTGATGCCACAAGGGCCATACTTCGGCTTCTGATGTCAGGATGATGGCCGCCGCAAGGCGGCCATCGCTGCTTCGGGTGACTACAGTGCGACGATCGCGGCTCCTTGCTTCTGTGCCGAATGCGATTGCTGATTGGCTCGTCCCGACCCTAATGTGGAGCTCTCCATAAGCGTCGGCACCGTGAGCTCGCCACCCGAAACTGAACTTCAGCAGCGCGCCGTCAGCCGACTTCAGACTCCAGCATCACGCCGCCCAGGGCAGCATCAAGGTTAGCCACAGCAGCTTCTCCAGCTCGGGAGCGAAGCGGTCGATGATCTTCTGCGGTGCCGGGCACAGCTGCTCATCCGTGATCAGCGCGAACTGCACGCCGCCACCGTAGGAGAAGATGCTCACGCCGACCGCCACGTCGCCCGACTGCGGCACCCAGAAGATACTCTGGTACAGCGTCGAGCCGCAGAACTTGAGCAGTCGGGTCGGGCCGGGCACGTTGGTCATGACCGCGGTAGCTTTCTTGGCAAACAGGTTGAGTAGCGCGTCCTGCCCGGCCTTGTTCAGCAGCCCGGCCACGGCCAGTACGCCAAAGGCCAGCACCGGCTGGTAGCTGCCCTTGAGTTGGCTCATGCGCGCGCGCACCGCGTACACCCGCGCGATCGGGTTGTCGATGCCTATGGGCAGCACCAGCGGCGCCAGACCGAAGCGGTTGCCCAACTTGTGAGCCTCGTCCAGCGGGCGCAGGTTCACCGGCACCATGGCACGGATGCCCTTGCCCGCCGGGTCGTCGCCGACCTCGCGCAGGTAGTCGCCGATGGCCCCGGCGACGCAGGACAGCAGCACATCGTTGATCGACGCGTTGAGCGCCTTGCCGATGCTCCTGACCACGTCCAGCGGGATCGGCTCGCCCCAGGCGACGATCTTGCGCCCCACCGGCTTGCCCTTCAGAAGCGTCGGCGAGTCGTCTTCCATCAGCGCCAGCGCAGCCAGGTCGGTGGCCACGCGCAATCCCGTGCGCGCCAACTCGCGCGTGCCGGCCTGCGGGTGGGCCACCAAGTCCATCGAGCGCGAAACGCTCTCGCCCGACAGGTCGATGGCCTTGACCGCCAGGTCGGTCAGCGGCCGGATCAGCGTGGTCGACAGCCAGTCGCCGTCCTCGTGCGTGGCATCGTGGCTGCGCTGCGGCGGCAGCACGCCGCCGTCGGTGATGGACAGCACCACCGAGGTCAGCGAAATGCCATCGCCGATGCAGTGGTGGATGCGCACCACGATCGCGCTGCCGCCTTCATAGTGCTCGACCAGGTGGAACTGCCACAGCGGGAGCGCCGGGTCCAGCCGGGTCGTGGCCAGTTCGCCGCAGCGCACCTGCAGCGCGACACGCTCGCTCTGGCCGCGCTTGCGCGGCAAGCTCTCGCGCACCACGTGGCGGGTGATGTCGAAGCTTTCGTCGTCGACCCAGCTGGCGCCGAGCGCGTCCTCCACCACCTTCTGCCGAAATCGCGGGTACTGCAGCAGTCGCTGCTCGATGCGCTCGCAGACCTGCTCGTAGCGTAGCGCCGGCTGCAGCAGCCACACGCCGACGATCATCATCAGGTTGACGTCGTTGTCCATGCGCAGCCAGGCGTTGTCGACGCGGGTCATGCGTTCGGCGATATCGGACATCGCACGGCTCCTTGCTTGGATGTTGTCTGCCCGGCTCGGTAAGATGTCTGCGGTCCTTGACCATTTTCACCTACAGGAGACGCACCGATGGCCAGCCTGAAAGCCAAATTCGACAAAGCCGTTGCCGAGAGCAAGTCGTTGCCGGACAAGCCCGACAACATGACCCTGCTCAAGATCTATGCGCTGTACAAGCAGGCCACCGCCGGCGACGTGGAGGGCAAGAGACCCGGCTTCACCGACATGGTCGGACGGGCCAAGTTCGACGCCTGGGCCGGCGTGAAAGGCAAGTCGGCGAACGAGGCGATGCAGGAATACGTCGACCTGATCGAATCGCTGAAATAGCCGCCGTCCAGGCGACTCAGCCACCTAGGCCCGACACGGCGCTACGGATCAGCGCCAGCGTCACCGGTGGCGGTGCGACCAGGTCGTTGCGCAGCCAGGCCGCGCCTTCGAAGCGCGCGTCTGTGAAGTAGGCGCTGCGCGTCACGCCGCAGGCGATGCCAGCGGCGCGCGCTGCCTTCAGGCCGTTGGGCGAATCTTCCAACGCAAAGGCCTCCTGCGGCAGCACCCCCATGCGCTGCAGCGCCAACCGGTAGGCTTGCGGATCAGGCTTCTTGGCTGGCGCATCTTCGGCGCAGACCACTGCGGCAAAGCGTGTCTGCCAGTCACTGCCGAGCAGGCTTGCAAACAGCGCCTCGACGTTGGCGCGGCTGGTGGTGGTGGCAATGGCCTGCGCCACGCCTTCGGCTCGGCACTCGTCCATCAGCCGCAGCACGCCCGGGCGCACTGCAATGCCGCCTTGCGCCACCAACTCGGCATAGAAGGCGTTCTTGCGCGGGTGCAGCTGGCGTGCCAGCGCCTCACGCTCGGCCTCGCCAGCCGGCGCATCGCTGCGCCGTCGCATATAGGCCAGGATGCGCTCGCGCCCGCCGGTCACCTCCAGCAACTCGGCGTACTCATCCACGTCCCAGGTCCAGGGCAGGCCGGCTTCGGCAAAGGCATGGTTGAAGGCGACGCGGTGGCCGTCTCGCTCGGTTTCGGCCACCGTGCCGTCGACATCCCAGATCAGCGCGCGCAGCACCGCCGCACCTCGGCTGCCACATGCTCGGCGGTGATGCCGTAATGCTTGTACAGGTCGGCCGCAGGCGCCGATTCGCCGAAGCTGGCAATGCCGACGACGCCGCCGTCGCGGCCGACGTACTTGCGCCAGAAGTCGGGCTGGGCGGCTTCCACCGCCACCGCGGGCAGGTTCTGTGGCAGCACCTGGTCGCGGTACGCGGCCGGCTGGCGATCGAAGATGTTGGTGCAGGGCATCGACACCACGCGCACCGGCAGGCCTTCGGCCGCCAGCCGCGTCTGCGCCTGCAACGCGAACTGCAACTCCGACCCGGTGCCGATGATCACCGCGCGCGCCGTCTGGCCGGCCGGCACGTCGGACAACACATAGCCGCCGCGGGCGATGGCCTCGGCCTGCGCTGGCGTCGCCACCACCGGCAGCACCTGGCGCGACAGCGCCAGTGCGGCCGGGCCGTCGCGGCGCTGCAGCGCGCTGGCCCAGGCCACCGCCGTCTCGAGAGTGTCGGCCGGGCGCCAGACATCGAGCTGCGGGATCAGCCGCAGCGACGGCACATGCTCCACCGCCTGGTGCGTGGGCCCGTCCTCGCCCAGGCCGATGCTGTCGTGGGTGAAGACATGGATCACGCGCAGCTTCATCAGCGCGGCCATGCGCACCGCGTTGCGGCTGTAGTCGCTGAAGGTCAGAAAAGTGCCGCCGTAGGGGATGTAGCCGCCGTGCAGCGCGACGCCGTTCATGATCGCGGCCATGCCGAATTCGCGCACGCCATAACTGACATGACGCTCGCCGCAGCCGGGGAAGTCGGTCAAGTTCGAGCCGGTCAGGTCCGCGCTGCCGCCGAACATCTCCGGCACCTTGGGCGCCAGCGCCGCCAGCACCTTCTGCGAGGCCTTGCGCGAGGCCACGGCTTCGGGTGCGGCGCCGAAGGCTTCGATGGCGGCGGCCAGCGTCGCGTTGAAATCGGCGGGCAGATCGCCGCGCATGCGCCGTTCGAATTCGGCGGCCAGCGCCGGGTGCGCAGCACGGTAGGCCGCCAGGCGCGCATTCCATTCGGCCTCGCGCGCCTTGCCCAGTTCGCGCGCGTTCCACAGCGCACGCAGGTTGTCGGGCACCTCGAAAGGCGGCGCGGTCCAGCCCAGCGCCTCGCGCGTCTTGGCGATCTCGTCGGCGCCGAGCGGTTCGCCATGCGCCTTGGCGGTGCCGGCACGGCCCGGCGAGCCGCGGCCGATGGTGGTGTGGCAGACGATCAGCGTCGGCCGGTCGTTGCTGGACTTGGCCTGAGCAATGGCCTGGCCCACCGCCAGCACGTCGTGGCCGTCGACCGGGCCGATGACGTTCCAGCCATAGGCGCGAAAGCGAGCTGGCGTGTCGTCGCGGAACCAACCCTGCACCGCGCCGTCGATGCTGATGCCGTTGTCGTCGTACAGCGCGATCAGCTTGTTCAGGCCCCACACGCCGGCCAGCGAGGCCGCCTCGTGGCTGATGCCTTCCATCAGGCAACCGTCGCCCAGGAAGACATAGCTGCGGTGGTCGACGATCTCGTGCCCCGGGCGGTTGAATTCACGCGCCAACATCTTCTCGGCCAGCGCAAAGCCGACCGCATTGCTGAAGCCCTGGCCGAGCGGGCCGGTGGTGGTCTCGACGCCGGGCGTCAGGCCCGATTCGGGATGGCCCGGCGTCTTGCTGTGCAGCTTGCGGAAGCGCTTGATCTCGTCGATCGGCAGGTCGTAGCCGCTGAGGTGCAGCAGCGCGTACAGCAGCATCGACGCATGGCCGTTGCTGAGCACGAAGCGGTCGCGGTCGGCCCAATGCGGGTTGGCCGGGTTGTGGCGCAGGTGGCCGGTCCACAGCGCCACCGCCATCTCGGCCATGCCCATCGGCGCGCCGGGGTGGCCGGAGTTGGCCTGCTGCACTGCGTCCATGGCCAGCGCGCGCAGCGCGTTGGCGCGTGCGTCGGTGGGCCCGCTGCCGCCGCGCAGCACCTTGTCGTTGGAACTGGAGGCCATTACAAGGCCCTCCTGGCCGCCCGAACGGCCGCGTGCGCCCCCTCGGGGCGCAGAGCCCGAGCCGAGCGAGCGCCTGCGCGCGCGCGTGTGGCTGGCCAAGGCCTTGCGGCATGCAGGCCGCAAGGCAGTGAACGGAGTGAACGTGAGGGCCTCATCAGAGCGCTCCCTGGGCGCGCTTGCGCCGTTCCATCATGCGCCAGATAAAGGGCGTGAAGATCAGCTGCATCGCCAGTTCCATCTTGCCGCCGGGCACGACGACGGTATTGGCCCGCGACATGAAGGAGTCGCCGATCATGTTCAGCAGGTAGGGGAAGTCGATGCCCTTCGGGTTGGCGAAACGGATGACGACGAAGCTCTCGTCGGCAGCCGGGATCTCGCGCGCGATGAACGGGTTGCTGGTATCGACGCAGGGCACGCGCTGGAAGTTGACGTGCGTGTGCGTGAACTGCGGGCAGATGTAGTTCACGTAGTCGGGCATGCGGCGCAGGATGGTGTCGGTCACCGCCTCGGTGGAGTAGCCGCGCTTGGACTTGTCGCGCCACAGCTTCTGGATCCATTCGAGGTTGATCACCGGCACCACACCGATCAGCAGGTCGGGATGGCGCGCGATGTTGACCTCCGGTGTCACCACCGCGCCGTGCAGGCCCTCGTAGAACAACAGGTCGGTATCGGACGGCACGTCTTCCCAAGGCGTGAAGGTGCCGGGATCCTGCTTGTAGGGCGCGGCTTCTTCGGTGTCGTGCAGGTACTTGCGACGCTTGCCGGTGCCGGTCTCGCCATAACTGCGGAAGAGCTGTTCGAGCTCGGCAAAGAGGTTGTTCTCGGGGCCGAAGTGGCTGAAGTTCTTGTTGCCGGCCTTTTCGGCCTCGGCCTGCCGCAGCTTCATCTCCTTGCGGTCGTAGCGGTGGAAGCTGTCGCCTTCGATGACGGCCGCCTGCACGCCCTCGCGCCGGAAGATGTTCTCGAAGGTGCGCGTCACCGAGGTGGTGCCCGCACCTGAGGAGCCGGTGATGGCAATAATGGGGTGGCGTTCGGACATGATGGACTTCCTTCTCAGTCGCGGAACAAGCTGCGCTCGACGAACAGCGGGTTGATGGAATCGCGAAGGTTCGGCTCGTGGTGGTAACGCTCGATACGTTCGACCTCATTCTTCGAGCCGAAGACGAGACCGATGCGCTGGTGCAGCGAGCTCGGCTTGACACCCAGCACTGGCTGGCGCCCCGTGCTCGCCCGGCCCCCCGCCTGCTCCATCAGGAAGCCGATCGGGTTCGCCTCGTACAGCAGGCGCAGGCGCCCCGGCTTGGCCGGATCCTTGGTGTCGCGCGGGTACATGAAGACGCCGCCGCGCATCAGGATGCGGTGCGCCTCGGCCACCAGACTGGCGATCCAGCGCATGTTGAAATCCTTGCCGCGAGGGCCCGGCCGACCTGCCAGGCATTCGTCGACATAGCGTTTGACCGGCGGCTCCCAGAAGCGGCTGTTCGAGGTGTTGATCGCAAACTCGTGCGTGTCAGCGGGCACCGTGATATTGGGATGCGTGACCTTGAACTCACCCAGGTTGGGGTCGAGCGTGAAACCGACGACGCCGTTGCCCACCGTGAGCACGAGCATCGTCACCGGGCCGTAGAGCGCGTAGCCGGCCGCGACCTGGGTGGCGCCGGGCAGCATGAAGTCGGCCGCGGTGACGTCGCGGCCCGACTCGACCACGTCCGGCGGCGCGCGCAGGATCGAGAAGATGCTGCCGACCGAGACGTTGACGTCGATGTTGGATGAACCGTCGAGCGGATCGAACACGAGCAGGTACTTGCCTCGCGGATAGGGCGTCGGGATCTGGTAGGGGTCTTCCATCTCCTCCGAGGCCATGCCCGCCAAGTGCCCCGACCACTCGGCGGTGGCGATGAACATCTGGTTGCTGACGACGTCGAGCTTCTTCTGCACCTCGCCCTGCACGTTGACATCGCCGCCTGCGATGCCCCCCGCATTGCCGGCGGCGTCGCCAAGTTCGCCGAAGGCGACCGCGCGCGCGATCGCCTTGCAGGCGATCGAAACATCGAGGATCAGCGCGTTGAGCTCACCGCTGGCCTGCGGGAAGCGTCGGCGCTGGTCGATCAGATACTGGGTGAGGGTCTGGCGTCTGGACAGGGGCATGATGGACCTCGCGAAATTGGGGCGTTGTTCGTGGCGTGCGCTCAGCGGGCGCGTTCGAGTTCGGCGCGCATCGCGTCGATGACGACGCGGTAGTCCGGCTGGCCGAAGATCGCGCTGCCGGCAACAAAGGTGTCGGCACCGGCGCCGGCCACGCGCCGGATGTTGTCGATCTTGATGCCGCCATCGACCTCGAGCCGGATCTCACGGCCCGATCGCGCGAACTCGGCATCGATCCGCTTGCGCGCAGCCTCGGTCTTGCGCAGCGCGGAATCGATGAAGCTCTGCCCGCCGAAGCCGGGGTTGACGCTCATGATGAGGATCAGGTCGACCTTGTCGATCACCCAGTCCAGAAGGTCCAGTGGCGTCGCGGGGTTGAACACCAGGCCGGCCTGGCAGCCTTCGGCCCGGATCAGTTGCAGCGTGCGATCCACGTGCACGCTGGCGTCGGGGTGGAAGCTGATCAGGTCGGCACCCGCCTTCGCAAAGGCCTGGGCCAGTGCGTCGACCGGCTGCACCATCAGATGCACGTCCAGCGGCACTGCGGCACCGTCCGTGCGCTTGCAGTGGGGCTTGATCGCCTGCGCCACGGCCGGGCCGATGGTCAGGTTGGGCACATAGTGGTTGTCCATCACGTCGAAATGGATCCAGTCGGCACCGGCCGCGATGACGTTGCGCACCTCATCGCCCAGGTGCGCGAAATCGGCGGAGAGGATGCTGGGAGCGATGCGGTAGTTCATGGGGGGATGCCTGCGGCAGAAGGGAGCTCTGAAATTAACCCTGCAGTAAATGTAGGCATTGGATGATTTAAGGTAAATTCACCATTTGTTGGCTTTGAATTCAGGAATGCTGAATGAAGACCGTGACCTTCCGCCAGCTCCGGGTGTTTGTCGAAGTCGCCAAGAACCTGAGCTTCATACGCGCTGCGGAGAGTCTGCATCTCACGCCGCCAGCCGTGACGATGCAGATCAAGGAATTGGAATCCGCAATCGAGCTGCCACTCCTGGATCGGCAGGGCCGCAAGGTGTCGCTGACCACCGCCGGCGAGTACTTCCTGGTCTATGCGAAGCGCCTGCTGACCACGCTGAAGGACGCCGACGACGCGATGGCACGCTTCCGCAAGCTCGAGTCGGGCCTGCTGAACGTGGGCATGGTGGGCACTGCCAAGTACTTCCTGCCTCACCTGTTGACACGCTTCAGGGAAGAGCACCCCGGCATCGAACTGCGGCTGCAGGTCGGCGCCAACCGCGAACAACTGGTCGGCATGCTGGAGCAGGGCGAGGTGGATCTGGCGATCATGGGCCGCCCGCCGAAGGAAATGGCCACGCGGGCGGAGCCGTTTGCAGCGCACCCGCATGTCTTCGTCGCGCCACCGGGGCACCCGATCCTGGCAATCGGTCACCCGCCACTCGCCGCCCTTGCCGGTTACCCGCTGATCGTGCGCGAGCCGGCATCCGGCACGCGCGCGCTGATGGACCGCTTCTTCCAGGACCATCGGGTCGAGCCGCGCGTTGCAATGGAAATGCCAAGCAACGAAACCATCAAGCAGGCCGTGATGGCCGGCATGGGCCTGAGCTTCCTGTCGCTGCACACGCTCGGGCTCGAGCTGCGCTGCGCCCTGATCGAGATCGTGCACGTGCAGGACAGCCCGATCGTGCGCACCTGGAACGTCGTGCACATGCAGTCGAAGATCCTGTCACCGGCGGCCGAGGCGCTGCGCTACTTCATCCTCGAACATGGCGAGGCCTATCTGGCCGAGCATGACCTGCCCTGGATGAAGGGACTCCAGGTGACCGCGGCCTGAGGCCCGCGGCGATCCGCGGCCGACGGCTCGCGGTCACCGGGTCAACGACAGGAACAGCTCCGGCAGGCGCCGCGGCAACTGCTCCACCCGGTCGACGACCGTCCAGCGCGTACCGAAAATGCGGCCGACGTACTCATCGGCCTTCGGATCCAGGCTGATGCAATGCGTGTACAGCCCCATGCGGTCCAGTTCGCGCACCGCCTGCGCGGCATCGTTGCTCAGGTGATTCGGGTCGCTCACGTCGACGTCGGCCGGCTGGCCGTCGGTCAGCACCAGCAGCAACTTCTTGTCGGCCTGGCGGCCGCTGAGCAGGTGGCCGGCGTGGCGCAAGGCCGCACCCATGCGCGTGGAGAACGCCCCCTCGGCGCCGGCCAGGCGCGCTTTCGGCGTGTCACCCCAGGGCTCAGCGAAGCCCTTGATGTGCAGGTAGCGCACCTCGTGCCGGGTGTTGGAGTGGAAGCCCGCGATCGCGAGCTGATCGCCCAACTGGCTGATGGCCCAAGCCAGCAGTGCCGCGGCGGCGCGGCTGACCGCGAGCACGCTGTCGTCGCTACCGGGCACGGGGTCGTTGACCGAAGCCGACAAGTCCATCAGCAGCAGCACCGCGATGTCGCGCCCGTCGGTGCGGGTGCTCATGTGGATGCGCGGGTCGGGCTGCGCACCCGCGCGCCAGTCGGCCAGGGCGCGCACGGCCACGTCGAGGTCGAGCTCGGTGCCCTCCTCCTGGTAGCGCAGCCGCGTGCGCTCCTGGGGTTTGAGCAGGTCGAGCAGGCGTTTCAGGTGTCGCGCGACGGGCGCATGACGCGCCAGCAACGCATCGATGTCGGCAAGGTTGCCTGCGGGCTGCAGCGTGTCGAAGACGCTGACCCAGTCGGGCCGGTGGCTGCGGGTGGCCTCGTCCCACTCGGGGTAATGGCGTGGCGGCAGCCCGCCGTCATCGAACGCCGTGCGGGGCTGGCGCTCGTCGAACAACTGCTCTTCGTCGCCGGCTTCGATGAACGTCCACAGTTGACGGTTGTCGTCGCGCCAGTCCACCAGCGTGTCGTCGAAGCGCACCCGGGCCTGCTGGTCACTCTGGCGTCGCGTGCGCGTCGCCCACTCGAGCGCCATCGTGACCATGTCTGCGGTGCAGGACTCACCGTCCTGCAATGCCGCATGGAAGCGTGCGTGTGTCTCCAGCAGTACCGGGTTCCGGTACGAGTGCGACGGATCGAGCAACGCGCGCGACAAGCAGGTCAGGCGGTGGCGCAGGCACGACTCGCGCTCATCGTCGCAAGCGTCTTCGGCAGGTGCCGGGTGCAGCGCGAGCAGCACGCGGCGTAAGCCGGGATAGCGACGCAGCACCAGGTGGTCGATGCGGCTGTCCTCGACGCACTCCACCGCCAGGCGCTGCAGCGGACTCAGGTTGTCGGCCACTTGCGGCCGGCTCCACTGCCGATGGCCGGCGAGGTGCGCGAGCATGGCTCGGTAACGCTCGATGCCACTCGTTCCCAGGTGGTCATCGAGCACCTCGGGCAGGCGGAAACCGTCGCCCTGTGCATACGGAACGGCGACCCTGGCCACTGAGCGCTCGCCGTTCGACTCCACCGGGTACGGGATCAGCGCGACCTGTTGGCCCCACAGGCCGCGCAGCGTCAGTTCCAGGCGGCGCTCGGCATCGACCAACAGCGTGCCGTGGCGCTCGCGCTGCAACAGCGCGCGGCTGTCGGGCGTGGCCAAGCCGAAGAACTCGATCTGGCGCTTCGGGTGGGCGCCGTGCAATCGGATGCCTTCGTCGACCCAGCGCCGCAGTCCGTCGAGCGGCACCATGCCGACGAGCACCGGCGCCTGCGCCAGGAAGGTCGGCAGGCTCGGGCTCGGCTCAGTGGCATGGTGGCCGTGAATCGACAGGCTGGTGCGCCGCATCAGGTCGACCGTGATCGCCAGGTACTGCGCCAGCAGTTCGGGCGATCGCAGGCGCCGTGCCACGGCACCCAGGCTTTGCAGCAGCGGCACGATGGCCCGGCCGTTGGGCGACTGCTGGAACGCGCGCGTGGCTTCGACCAGCGGCGCGAGCGCGGCCTCGCCAGAATGCTGGGCCACCGTCGGCCAGATCTCCAGGAACGCGAGCAGCGGCTCGACGCCGCGTCCCAGCTTGCCAAGCACGCGCGCGTGCTCCAGGTAGGCATCAAGCCCCATGGAACTGAGCACACGACCGGCTTCATCGAGGCAGTCATCGAAGACATCGTCGACAGCGTCGAAGCGGCAGTCAAGCCGGTCACGCAGCGCCTGGTGGCGCAGCGGGGCTCGACCGGTGCCTGGCAGTGCGGGCCGCCGGCCGTAGGCCGGGAACGAAGTGGTCGGGCTGCTCACGCCGGTGGCTTGAGCGCCAACACGGCGTCGATGGTGTGGTCCAGCGTTTCGCGGATGTCGGCGTCATCGGTGATCGGCCGCACCATCGCCATGCGGCAGGCGTCATGCGGCGCGACGCCCTGGCGCACCAGCGTGCCGGCATAGACCAGCAGACGCGTCGAGATGCCTTCGTCCAGGCCGTGACCCTTGAGCCGGCGCGCGGCCGCGGCGACCTGGACCAGCGCCGCCGCCAGCGCCGCATCGATACCGGTCTCGCGCACGACGATCTCGGCCTCCAGCGCGGCCGCCGGGTAGTCGAAATCGAGCGCGGCGAAGCGCTGCCGCGTCGAGGTCTTCAGATCCTTCATCAGGCTCTGGTAGCCCGGGTTGTAGGAGATGACGAGCTGGAAGTCGGCATGCGCGCGCACCAGCTCGCCCTTCTTGTCCAACGGCAGCGTGCGGCGGTAGTCGGTGAGCGGGTGGATGACGACCGTGGTGTCCTGGCGCGCCTCGACGATCTCATCGAGGTAGCAGATTGCGCCATGTCGCGCCGCGACCGTGAGCGGCCCGTCCTGCCAGCGCGTGCCGCCCGGCTCGAGCAGGAAGCGGCCGACCAGGTCGGCGGCGGTCAGGTCCTCGTTGCAGGCCACCGTGACAAGCGGGCGGCCGAGCTTCCAGGCCATGTATTCGACGAAACGCGACTTGCCGCACCCGGTCGGGCCCTTGATCATCACCGGCAGTCGGGCGCCATAGGCGGCCTCGAACAGCGCCACCTCCGCGCCTTGTGGCGCGTAGTACGGCTCCAGCGTGATGCGCCAATCGTCGAGTGCGGCCATGACGCCGTCTTCCTCAGCGGTGCACGCCGGCCAGCTTTTCGCGCCAGCCCGGATACAGCGCATCGGCGTCCTTGGGGAACGAGTCGAAGGCCCGCGCGAACTCGCGGTGCTCCCGGGCCCACTCGATCGGGTCGGCCTTGGCCTTCCAGCAGTCGTAGGCCTGGCGCAGCGAGGTCGCGCCCGCGGCCGGCGAGTCGATGTGCCCGTAGGAACCGCCGCCAGCCGTGTTGATGACGTTGCCATGGCCCAGGTTCTCGAAGAAGCCGGGCAGGCGCAACGCGTTCATGCCGCCGCTGATGATTGGCGTGGTGGGCTTCATGCCGAACCATTCCTGGTGGTAGGCCGGGCCGGTGTAGCTGTCGCGCTCGATGATGTAGGCGATGGCGCGGTCGTCCTTCTCACCCTCCATCTTGCCGTAGCCCATCGTGCCGACGTGGATGCCTGAGGCGCCCTGCAGACGGCTCATCTTGGCCAGCACGTAGGCCGTGTAGCCGCGCTTGGAGCTCGGCGACGTGACGGCGCCATGGCCTGCGCGGTGGTAGTGCAGGTATTGGTCCGGGAAGTTGCGCCGGGCGGTCGTGATCATGCCGGGGCCGCCGACGTAGCCGTCGACGAGGAAGGCCACCTTGTCGGCATCGGGGCCGAAGGCACTGAGGATGTACTCGCCGCGCGCCAGCATCTCGTAGTGGTCGTCGGCGGTGATGTTGGCCGAGAACAGCTTGGCCTGGCCGGTCTCGTCCATCGCACGCTTCATCGCGTCGTAGACGAGCGGGATGGTCTTCTTCATCGGCGCGAAGACCTGGTTGCCCTGCGGCTCGTCGTTCTTGATGAAGTCGCCGCCGAGCCAGAATTGGTAGGCCGCCTTGGCAAAAGGCTCCGGGCGCAGCCCGAGCTTGGGCTTGATGATGGTGCCGGCGATGTAGCCGCCGTCCTTGATCGGCCGGCCGAGGATGCGCCAGAGATCGGAGATGTCCTTGCTGGGGCCGTCGAACAACTGGATCGCGCGCGGCGGCACCCAGAAGTCGTAGATCTTGGCATGCTGGATGTCGCCCATGCCCTGGTTGTTGCCGATCGCCAGGGTCAGGAACGACACCATCATCATCCGTCCGTCGGTGATGTTGCGGTCGAACAGGTCGAGCGGATACGCAATGCGCATCTCCTCGGTCGCCTCGTCGATCAGGTACACGAGGGCATCGACCCCTTTGGTGAATTCGTCGGTGGTCGAAACCTCGACATTGGTGCCGGTCGATGACTCGGCCGCGAAGTGGGCGGCGGCTTCCAGGTACCCGTAGCCCGGCTTGGGCTTCATCTTGTAGGCGACCAGGATGTGCCTGCCTCCGCGGATCAGTTCGTCTTCACGCAGGCTGAGATCGGCATATCGATTGGACTGGTCCATGTGATGCTCCTGAGTGGCTGGGTTGTGCTGAAGCGCACTTTAGGAGCCCGCATCGATAAGGACAACTAAGGTATTTTGACCCGTGGATTCAGGAAATGCTTAAAATTCAATCCAGGCAGCACGGGCGGCGTGCCAGCTTGCCGGACTGCCAGGTCCATCAAAGCCAGACGCGGATCACTTGCGCGCGCGCCTCTTCGCGGCGCCCGCGCTCTTGTTCAGCAGCTTGTCGAGGTTCTTCTCGATCTCTGTCTCGATCGTGCGGCTGAACGCACCGAGCAGGAAGCCGAGCTTGGCATTCAGGTCGAAGTGGTCGGCCGCCACGATCAGCGTGCCCTTGACACCGGAGCGGGCGAATTCGATCGTGTCGCTGAAGTCGCCTTCGATCACCGTGCACTGCATGCCGAAGTCCTTTTCCACGTCCTCGGCCCATTGCCAGGCCACCTTGCGGGCCTTGGGCAGGCCGAGCGCATGCTCGCGATGAATGCGAATGTCCGCCACGAGGTCTCCTCCTTGCTCTAGGGTATGGCGCGTAGTGTGGCGTGGCGCTGCGCCTTCGGCAAGGCGCCGATCTGCGCCACATGCGCATAGAAGCGCTCGAAGTCGCTGCCCTGCTGCACGAAAAGTCGCTCGAAGTCACCCGTCAGTTCGTTGTAGGCGGCCAGCACACCGAGCGAGGCATTGTTGACGTTGGCAAACCACGGGTCGTAGCCGGCAAACCCGCCCCAGCGCTGCTGCTTCGTCTGCGCGTACTCGTTGCGCAACTGGGCCAGCAACTCGGCCTTGGCGGCGCGCTTGGCGTCGTCGCTGTGCTCGCCAGCGTACAGCACTTCGAGCTTGTCCCGGTAGCGCTTCGTCAGCTCGCGGAAGTCCTGCCGGCGCCGCTGGTTCTCGCGATACTGGGTGCGCACGGCCTCACTGCCATGTTGCTCCAACCACAACCGCGTGCCGATGCGCTCGACCGCGGTGGCGAAGGATTCGTTGAACATGGTGTCGTCGGCGACATAGATCTTCTGGTGCGCCAGTTCGTGGAAGACCAGGCGTGCCAGTTCGCCTTCGGAGCCATTGACGAAGGTGTTGAGAAGCGGGTCGCCACCGATCCAGTTGCTCCAGCCCAGCGTCGAGTATGCCGGCACGCCGTAGACGCTGACGTCCCAACCCTCGGCGCGCATCTGTGCGCCCAAGGCGTCGGCTTCGGCACGGTCGAAGTAGCCGCGGTAGCCCACGCAGCCGGTGACCGGGTAGCACCAGGTCTTCAAGCTTAGCGACAAGGGCGGCGCCGCCACCACGTTCCATACTGCGGCTGGGCGCTGCAGGTCGGCATAGGCGCGGTAGCTGGGGTTGTCGGGCAGCTTCAACACTTGCACCGAGAAATCGCGCATCTGCCTCGACAGCGCCAGCCTCTGCTTCAGTGCGGCCGGCGTGTCGCCCCGCCCCAGCCAGTCGTCCACCGGCTTGGCGCGCGCCATCAGGTCGAGGTGGCCGCCAACCGACTGCCGGTAGTAGCCCAGGTCGCTGCAGCCGCTGCCCAGGCACAGCGCGCCAGCGGCCAACAGGGCCGCACCGACCCCACCCAGGCCGGCCATCAGCCAGACGCGCCGCAACACCGGATCACGGAACAGCCGCCTCCACCTCGACCAGGCAGTCGTAGAACGACGGCGCCCTGCCGATGTCGGTGAGCCGCTGGTGCGTCAGTTCGTTGACGTTGCTGCCGTCGAGGCCGAGCTTGCGCCACCAGATGCCCAGACCGTTGACGACCCCCGGGCGTGCCCGCTCGCTGACGCGGCAGCGGCAGCGGTAGCTGCCGCGGTCGTTGAAGACGCGCACGATCGCGCGGTCGGCGATGCCGCGTGCGGCAGCGTCGTCGCCGTGCATTTCCAGTAGCGGCTCGCCTTCGATGTCGCGCAGGCTCTTCACGTTGACGAAGCTGGAGTTGAGGAAGTTGCGCGCCGGCGGCGAGATCATCGCCAGCGGGTAACGCCGTGCCAGCTCGGGCGCCGAGGCGCGGCTTTCGTAGCTAGGCACAAAGTCGGGCACGCCCAGTCCCGGAGCATCGGCCAACACCTTGCCGCTCGGCGTGGGAAAGCCGCCGTTGGCGAAGGGCGCGTCGGGCAGCGCCAGTTTGGCCCAGCCCCTGGCTCGCAACGCGTGGAAGTCGACCCATTCGGGCCTGAACGCAGCGTGGGCCAGCACCTCGTCGCTGTCTGAAAAACATGCGTCGGCAAAGCCCATGCGCGCAGCCAGTTCGCGGAAGATCTGCGTGTTGGGCTTGGCCTGGCCGAGCGGCGCAATCGCGGGCTCGTTGATCAGTGCGTAGGTGTGGCCGTAGGAGGTGTGCACGTCCAGGTGCTCGAGCTGCGTGGTCGCAGGCAGCACGTAGTCGGCATGGTCGGCGGTGTCGGTCAGGAAATGCTCCAGCACCACGGTGAACAGGTCTTCGCGTTGGAAGCCTTCGACCACCTTGCGGCTTTGCGGCGCCACCGCCACCGGGTTGCTGTTGTAGACCACCACGGCCTCGATCTTCGGCCCGAAGTCGGCCGAGGCCGGGCGCAGCAGGTCGTCGCCAATGGTGCTCATGTTGATGATCCGCGCCTTGCGTGCGCCGAGCAGGTCGGGTCGCTGCAACGCGAAGTCGTCGCGCACCGGCGCGAACCAACCCGACGCCGACAGCAGCAGCCCGCCGGCGCGGTGCCGCCAGGCGCCCACCAGGCAGGGAAGCAGCGCAATCAAGCGCACCGCGTTGCCGCCGCCGCGGGCGCGCTGCATGCCGTAGTTCAGGCGGATGGCCGCCGGCGCGCGGGTGCCGTAGTCGCGCGCCAGCGCAAGCACCTGCTCGGCGGGCAGGCCGCATACCGCAGCCGCGCGCTCGGCCGGCCACTGCAGCGCGCGCTCACGCAGCGCCGGCCAGCCGTGCACATGCCGATCCAGGTAGTCGTTGTCGAGCCAGTCGTTGCGGATCAACTCGTGCATCAAGCCTAGCGCCAGCGCACCGTCGGCACCTGGCAGCAGGGCCAAGTGCTCATGGCACTTGTCGGCGGTTTCGGTGCGGCGCGGGTCGATGCACACCAGCTTGGCGCCGGCGCGCTTGGCCGCTTGGGCAACGGTCCAGAAGTGCAGGTTCGAGGCGATCGAGTTGCTACCCCAGATCAGGATCAGCTTGCTGTCGGCGTACTGCTCGACATGCATGCCGACCTTGGCGCCGTAGGTGGCGATCAGCGCCTCGCCGCCCGCACTGGAGCAAATGGTGCGGTCCAGCCGAGACGCGCCGAGCTTGTGGAAGAAGCGCGCCGCCATGCTTTCGCCCTGCACCAGGCCCATGGTGCCGGCATAGCTGTAGGGCAGCACCGCCTGCGGGTCGCGTGCGGTGATGGACTTCAGCCGCGTGGCAATGTCGTCGAGCGCCTTGTCCCAACCCACCGCTTCGAAGCGGCCGGCGCCCTTGGGCCCGACGCGCTTCAGCGGCTGCAGGACGCGCTCGGGGTGGTATGTACGCTCCGCATAGCGCGACACCTTGGTGCACAGCGCGCCGTGCGTCGGTGGGTGAGCCGGATCGCCCTGCACGCGCACCACGCGACCGCCCTGCACGGTGACCTGCAGGGCGCAGGTGTCGGGGCAGTCGTGCGGACAGGCCGCGCGCACCACGCGGCTGGGCTCGGGCGCGTTCATGCGCTGATGATGGCATAGAGGCCAGGGCCGGTGGTCTCTGCTGGCGGTGTGCAGCACATCCCGGCGGATGTGCTTGACCCCGAGGGATCCGGCAAACCGCCGCACCGTCGCCCGCTCAGCGATCGGGCTTGCATTGCCGAACCCGATGAGGATGCTATCTGCGCAGCTCGAGTGCAGTGAATCCGCGGGGCCTGTGCTGCAGCTTTCGAGCAGCGCCCTGCCCCAATGACGCGTCATCACCGCCAGAGTCAGACGATTCAGTCCTACATATATCCACTACAGTCTCATGGAGATACTGATTAGTATAAATTTCATCCTGCTCAGTCTAGTCGAGCAATCATTCCTCATCCTCCACAACGCCATATCAAGGAATTCCCATGAAGAGCTGGTTGAAACTATTGCTGGTTGCTTCGACGGCAACCATCCTTGCTGCCTGCGGCAGCGACGATGACGATCGCGGCACCCTGGCCGAAGTCGCAACGAGCGCCGGATTCGACACGCTGGTGGCGGCAGCCGACAAGGCCGGGCTCGTTTCCGCGTTGTCCGACCCGAGGAATAACCTGACGGTGTTTGCGCCGACCGACGAGGCCTTCACCTCGCTCGCCAAGTCATTGGGCTTTGCCGATGGAGATGCCATGGTGGCCGCTCTCGACGGCCCGACACTGGCAAAGATCCTGACCTATCACGTCCTGCCGACGAACGAGAACGCTGGCGAACTGCTTGCGGGTCCCGCCACCCAGGACACGCTCTACGAGTTCGAAGGGGAGCAGGCGACCTTGGCCGTCGACACCGCGATGGGAGTCAAGCTCACCGATGCCGCGCTGAATCAGGCCACCGTGACAAAGGCTAACGTGGACGCCAGCAACGGGGTGATCCATGTGATCGACAAGGTGCTCGTGCCGCCGGGCGTGCTCAATGTGGTACAGATGGCGCAGTCGAACCCGACCTTCTCGGTGCTGGTGGAGGCCGTGGTGGCCGCCAATCTGGCAGGCACGCTGTCCGGAACGGGACCGTTCACCGTGTTCGCGCCGACCGATGCGGCCTTCGTCGCCGCGCTGGGCGAGTTGTCCATCACCAAGGACCAGCTTCTGGCAAGTCCGGACCTCGGCTCCATCCTGACCTACCACGTGGTCGCTGGCGACGTGCGTGCCGCCGATGTCGTGGCATTGCCGAAGCCTGCGACCGTTCCGACCCTGCTGGCCGGGAAGACCTTCAGCGTCGACACGAACCTGGCCATCACCGACGGCAACGGCCGCATGGCGATGCTCGTCGCTACCGACGTGATCGCCAGCAATGGCGCGATCCACGTCATCGACAAGGTGCTGCTGCCGGCACCCTGATGCGGTTCCCGCCAAGCCCGTACCCGTTTTCCAACCCAAGGAGTGTTTGACATGAAGAAGTTCTTTGCCATTACCGCCCTTTCGCTGGCCGCCCTTTCGGCCCAGGCCAAGGACATCGTCGATACCGCCGTGGCCGCCGGCAACTTCAAGACTCTGGCGGCTGCGCTGACCGCCGCCGGGTTGGTGGACACCTTGAAGGGCAAGGGTCCGTACACGGTGTTCGCGCCGACCGACGCGGCCTTTGCCAAGATCCCGAAGGCTGACCTGGATGCGCTGCTGGCCGACAAGAACAAGCTCACTGCGGTGCTGCTGGCCCACGTGGTGCCGGGCAAGGTGATGTCCACGGACGTGAAGGCCGGCAAGGTGAAGACCGCCCAGGGCTACGAGCTGACCGTCGGCACGACCGGCGGCGTCACCGTGGATGCGGCCAAGGTCACCGCCGTGGATATCGCGGCCGACAACGGCGTCATTCACGTCATCGATACGGTGGTGATTCCGAAGTAAAGCGCAGGCCTCTGCGACACGAGGGCGGGGATCGCGAGGTCTCCGCCCTCTTCCTATGGCGCGGCCGGCACGACCTCGCGCAGCCGCATGCGCAGCCCGACCGGGTTCATCGTGAAGGCCATGCGTTCCTCAGCCGGTCCGCCATCCGGCGTATCCACCGACTCGATGTCGAAGCTGGACAGCAGCATGGCCATGGCCACCTTCATCTCCAGCAGCGCCAGGTAGCGGCCCGGGCACATGCGCGGGCCGGAGCCGAAGGGCATGGCCGCGCGCTTCGCCGCGGCGCTGAGTGGCTGTTGTGCATCGTCCAGCCAACGCGCCGGCTCGAAGGCTTCCGGCCGGACGAAATGCCGCTGGCTGACGCTGTCGTGGCGCAGCACGCCCCAGATCTGCGTGCCCGCGGGCACGGCCACGTCACCGACGACGGTGTCGCGCAGCGCCTGCAGCGCGATGAAGGGCGCCACCGGCTTGAGGCGCATGGTCTCGCTGGCGCAGGCTTCCAGATAGACCAACTGCTCGATCTGGTCGAAGCGAAAGGCGGCCGGGTCCGGGGCCAGCGTGCGCACCTCCTGCTGCACCCGGCGCAGTGCGTCGGGGTTGCGCTGCAGCAGGTGGAGCATCCAGGCCAAGGTGTTGGCGGTGGTGTCCTCGCCGGCCAGCAGCATGGTCAGCACATTGCCGGCGACATGGCGGTCGTCCAAGCCACTGTCGGGCTGGTCGGCCGCGACGATCATCGCTTCGAGCAGGTTGCGCGGCTGCTCACGCAGCGCCGGTTCGTCTCGCAGCCGCTGCCGCGCCTGGGCGACGAAATCCAGGATGGTGCTGTTGATCACCGCCACGCTGCGCTGCAGCTCGCGGTCGGATTCCAGCTGGAACCAGCGCCAGTAGGGCACGAGGCTGAGCACACGCCGGAAGATCGCCGGCAGCACCTTGTCGAGGTGGCGCTGGATCACGTCCTCGCCGGATTCGAGGGTGTTGATGTCCTTGCCGAAAGCCAGCCCCGCAATGGCGTCAACGGTAAAGCGCATCAGGTCCGCCTGCAGCGGGATGTCCTGCCCCAGACGCACCGCGTTCTGCCAGCGCGAGCGCAATCGCAGACTCACCTTGACCAGCGACGGAAAGTAGGCGCGCACATGACCGGGCGCGAAGCTGGCCATGACCATGCGGCGCTGTTTGCGCCAGTCCTCGCCTTCCGAGCCGAACAGCCCCTGCGGCAGGCCCATCTCGGCCCCGATGAGGCCGGTCAGCGGGCTGCGTCGGAAGCCGTCGGGCCGGTCGCGCATCACCGCGCCCAGCAGCTCGTGGTCGGCGATTACCAGCTGCTGGCGACGGCCCAGCTGCATGCGAAACAGCGGGCCGAATTCGGCCGCCCAGGCTTCCACGTCCCGGTGGATTCGCGGCGGCTTGACCTGCAGCGTGTTGCCCAGCAGCGGCAGGCCGCGTGGGCCGGGCAAATCCTTCAGTTGACGCAAGGCGGGAGGACTCATGGCGCAGGGCGAGGCTATGACTGGATCGTAGCCGCTACCCCAGGGCCATGCGACGGCGCGGCAAGACAGCGCCTTGGCTGCGGGTTAAGATGATTTTTTTCCCCAGCCGCCCTAGCCGGAGTTCGCATGCAGCTCATCGAATCCATCCTGGCCGATGCCGCCAGCATCACCACCATCCGACGCGACATCCATGCCCACCCGGAACTGTGCTTTCAGGAACAGCGCACCGCCGATGTCATCGCCAAGGCGCTGACCGACTGGGGCATCCCGATCCACCGCGGCCTGGGCAAGACCGGCGTGGTCGGCATCGTCAAGAACGGCAGCTCCAGCCGGGCCATCGGCCTGCGCGCCGACATCGACGCGCTGCCGATGACCGAGCACAACCACTTCGCCCATGCCAGCACGCACGCCGGCAAGATGCACGCCTGCGGCCACGACGGGCATACCGCGATGCTGCTGGCCGCGGCGCGCCACCTGTCCCGGCACCGCAATTTCGACGGCACCGTCTACCTGGTGTTCCAGCCGGCCGAAGAAGGCGGCGGCGGCGCGCGCGAGATGATGAAGGACGGCCTGTTCGAGAAGTTCCCGATGGAGGCCATCTTCGGCATTCACAACTGGCCGGGCATGAAGGTCGGGCAGTTTGCACTGAAGAGCGGCCCGGTGATGGCCAGCTCCAACGAGTTCAAGATCATCATCCGCGGCAAGGGCAGCCATGCCGCGCTGCCGCACAACGGCATCGACCCGGTGCCGGTGGCCTGCCAGATGGTGCAGGCCTTCCAGACCATCGTCACGCGCAACAAGAAGCCGATCGAAACCGCCGTGATCTCGGTGACCATGATCCACGCCGGCGAGGCCACCAACGTGGTGCCCGACTTCTGCGAGATCCAGGGCACGGTGCGCACCTTCACCACCGAGGTGCTGGACCTGGTCGAGCGGCGCATGAAGGTCATCGCCGAAAGCACCTGCGCCGCCTTCGAGGCCGGCTGCGAGTTCCACTTCACGCGCAACTATCCGCCCACCGTCAACCACCCGGACGAGACCGAGTTCACCCGCAAGCTGCTCGGCGAGGTGGTCGGCGCGGACAACGTGCTCGAGTTCGAGCCGACGATGGGCTCCGAGGACTTCAGCTACTTCCTGCAGGCCAAGCCCGGCTGCTATTTCCTGATCGGCAACGGCGACGGCACGCACCGCGAAGGCGGCCACGGCATGGGCCCATGCATGCTGCATAACCCCAGCTACGACTTCAACGACGAGCTGATCCCGCTGGGCGCCACCGCCTGGGTGCGGCTGGCCGAAAAGTGGCTGGCCCCGCGCTGAAGGCGGCGCAATGAAGGCCTCCACGTTTTTCGCTCAGAGCTACGCCGAGGCCCGACGCAAGTTCATCGCTGCGGCCACGGCTGCCGGCCAGGAGCCGGTGGCCCACCCACACCCGCTGCTCGGCCGTGATGGCGAACTGCTCGCGATGGACGTCGCCCGCTTCGGCGCCGCCGACGCGCCGGCAGTGCTGATCGTCAGCAGCGCCTGTCATGGGGTCGAAGGCTATTGTGGATCGGGCGTGCAGAACGCGCTGCTCGCCGACGCGGGCTTCCATGCCGCGGCGGCACGCGCCGGCGTGGCCGTGCTCTACATCCATGCGCTCAACCCCTATGGCTTCTCGTGGCTGCGTCGCACCACGCATGAGAACGTCGACCTGAACCGCAACTTCCAGGACTTCTCCAAGCCGCTGCCGCACAACCCGGGCTACGACCGGCTGGCGCATCTGATCGTGCCGGCCGAATGGCCGCCGACGCCGGAAGTCAAGGCCGGGCTGACCCAATTCCTGGCTGAGCATGGCGCGAAGGCCTTGCAGGCCGCCGTCTCCAGCGGTCAGTACGAGCATCCGCAAGGCCTGTTCTACGGCGGCCACAACCCGACATGGAGCCACCAGACGCTGCGCCACGTGCTGCAGGACCACGGCCGCCGCTGCCAGCGCCTGGGCTGGATCGACCTACATACCGGCCTCGGGCCCAGCGGCCACGGCGAGCGCATCTGGGCCGGCCCCGACGACGCCGCGGCGATCGCCCGCGCGCGGCACTGGTGGGGCCAGGCCGTGACCTCGATCTACGACGGCTCGTCCGAATCGGCGCTGCTCACCGGCCTGATGTGGTTTGCCGCCGGGCAGGAATGCGCGCAGGCCGAATACACCGGCATCGCGATGGAATACGGCACCGTGCCCTTCGAGCAGGTGATGGAGGCGCTGCGCGCCGAGCAGTGGCTGGAGAACCACCCCGAGGCGCCGCAGGCGCAGCGCCAGCAGATCAAGCGCCAGATGCGCGACGCCTTCTACACCGACACCGAAGCCTGGAAGTCGCGCATCGTCGAGCAGGGCGTGGAAGCCGCACACCAGGCGGTGGCCGGGCTCGGCTCCTGAGCCTGGCCGCGCCTGGGGCGCGGCGGCATCAGTGCGCGATGATCTTCGACAGAAAGTCGCGCGTGCGCTCGTTCTTCGGGTGCGCGAAGAACTCCTCCGGCGCGTTCTGCTCGACGATCTGGCCCTGGTCCATGAAGATCACGCGGTCGGCCACGCTGCGCGCGAAGCCCATCTCGTGCGTCACGCACAGCATCGTGATGCCCTGGCCGGCCAGTTCGATCATCACGTCGAGCACCTCGTTGATCATCTCCGGGTCGAGCGCCGAGGTGGGCTCGTCGAAGAGCATGATCTTCGGCGTCAGGCACAGCGCGCGCGCGATCGCCACGCGCTGCTGCTGACCGCCCGACAGCTGCAGCGGATACTTCTTCGCCTGCTCGGCAATGCGCACGCGATTGAGCTGCGTCATCGCGCGTTCCTCGGCCTCCTTCTTCGGCAGGTGGCCCACCCACATCGGCGCCAGCGTCAGGTTCTCCATCACCGTCAGGTGCGGGAACAGGTTGAACTGCTGGAACACCATGCCGACCTGCTTGCGTACCTGCTCCACCGCCTTGACGTCGTCGGTCAGCGCGATGCCATCTACCGTGACCAGACCCTGCTGGTATTCCTCGAGCGCGTTGACGCAGCGGATCAGCGTCGACTTGCCCGAGCCCGAAGGTCCGCAGATGACGATGCGCTCGCCTTTGGCGACGTCCAGGTCGATGTCGCGCAGCACGTGGAAATCGTTGCCGTACCACTTGTTGACCTTGTCGAAGCGGACGATGGATTCGGTCATGACGGATTCCGGACGGTCGCGCGATCAGCGGGTGCGGCTGACCGACACCTGCTTCTCGACCCACAGGCTGTAGCGCGACATGGCAAAGCAGAAGGCGAAGTAGATCGCGGT
>Ga0105103_10000165_pt1 | contig 35693 bp, 32 predicted proteins | sample PPLLaktember2015_2_FD_79107 | JGI IMG/M metagenome (GOLD analysis project Ga0105103, IMG submission 79107) | Freshwater sediment microbial communities from Prairie Pothole Lake near Jamestown, North Dakota, USA - PPLs Lake P7 Core (6) Depth... | ecosystem: Environmental > Aquatic > Freshwater >...
CAGCGACGAGCCGCAGTCGAAGCACCAGTACACGGGCTTCAGGCCGCGGTAGACGAAGCCGCGCTCGATGACGCGCTTGAAGGCACGGATCTCGCCCGCCTCGTTGGCCGGGTCCATCGTGCGGTAGGGCTTGTTCCAGTCGCCGAGTACGCCCAGGCGCTGGAAGTCGGCCCTCTGCAGCGCGATCTGCTCGGTGGCATAGGCGCGGCTCCTGGCTTGCATGTCGTCGCGGCTCAGGCCGCGGCCGTGGGCCTTCTCGATGGCGTTCTCGATCGGCAGGCCGTGGCAGTCCCAGCCCGGCACGTACTGCGCGTCGAAGCCGGCCAGCTGCCGCGCCTTGACGATCATGTCCTTCAGCACCTTGTTGACGGCATGGCCCATGTGGATCTGCCCGTTGGCATAGGGCGGACCGTCGTGCAGGATGAACTTGGGCGCGTGGCAGCGCGCGTCGCGCAGCTGCTTGTACAGGCCCTGCTCGTTCCATTCCTTGACCCACCCCGGCTCGCGCTTGGGCAGGTCGCCGCGCATCGGGAAGGGCGTGTCGGGCAGGTTGAGCGTGGCTCGGTAGTCGGTCTTGGGCGCTTGGGCAGTCATGATGGGCGTCAGCGCGCAAGGCGCTGCAAGGCAAAGGTCGAAGGAGCTAAGGCGGCAGCAGCGTCGGCCTCGGGGCGGGCCGCGACGGCCGCGTCAAATTCGATCGCGTGTGATCTGCCGGCCGGTGGTGGTGTGCGAGCTCGATGCCATGCGCCGATTCTACCGGCCGGGGGGCTGCGCGCCGAACCAGGCGCGGGCGTCGGCAATGTCCTGATCGATGCCCTGGCGCAGCGCGTCCAGCGACGGGTACTTGCGCTCGTCGTGGAACTTGTGCAGCAGCTCCACCTTGATGCAGTGGCCGTACGCGCCGTCGCGCCCGAGCGTCTCGGGCCACCGCAGGCAATGCACCTCGAGCAGCTGGCGACCGGCGTCTTCCACCGTCGGACGTACTCCCAGGCTGGCCACGCCGGGCAGCGGCGCACCGTCCAGGCCGTGCACGCGCACGGCAAACACGCCCTGTGCGGCCGGGCGGGCATGGCCGAAGCGCAGATTCAGCGTCGGCGAGCCCAGCTCACGGCCGAGCTTGCGGCCGTGCCGCACATGGCCGCTGACGCTGTAGGGCCGGCCGAGAAGCGACGTGGCCCGCGCCATGTCGCCCGCGGCCAGCGCCTCGCGCACGGCCGAGCTGGACACGCGCAGGCCATGCACCTCGTAACTCATCATGCGGGCGACATCGAAGCCCTGTCTGGCGCCAGCGGCGTCGAGCATGGCGTAGTCGCCGGCGCGCTTGGCGCCGAAACAGAAGTCGTCGCCCACCAGCACATAGCGCACGTGCAGGCCGCGCACCAGCACGTCATCGACGAAGGCCTGCGGCGACTGGCCGGCAAAGGCCGCGTCGAAGCGCATGATCACTGCCTGGTCGATGCCGCAGCGCTCCAACTCGGACAGCTTGTCGCGCAGCGTGGCCACGCGGCGCGGCGCCATCTCGGGCTTCCCCGCGAGTCGGGCGAAGTAGTCGCGCGGCTGCGGCTCGAAGCTGAGCACGCAACTGGGCACACCGCGGTGTCGCGCCTCGTTGGTGAGCAGTGCCAGCATGGCCTGGTGGCCGCGGTGCACGCCGTCGAAATTGCCGATGGTCAGCGCACAGGCCGATGCGATGCCGGGGTGGCGCAGCCCTCTGAAAACCTGCATGCGCCGATTATCGCCGGGGCCTTCAGCGCGCGGGCCAAGCCAGCGGGTGCGTGCCTGGTGGCATCGATGGCCGCTCCCAACCGGCGGGGGTGGCCGACAGCTGCGCCGCATGGCGCAGCGCGCTCAGCCGGCCGAAGCCGCTGTCCGTCGTTTCGAGGTAGCGCGAGAAATCGGGCTTGCCGACTGCAAATCCGTCCATCACCCGGCCCAGCCCGCGCAGCCACTGGCCGGTGCGCGCCAGCGACACCTGCACCCACCAGCTGCCGCCTTCGCGCTGCTGGCGCAGCAGCGCGGCGCATGCGGCCAGGGCCATCAGGTGGCCGGTGGCATGGTCGAGGACCTGCATCGGCAGCGCGCGGGCCGCACCCTGGCCAAAGGCCTGCGCCTCGGCATGGTTGAAGCCGCTGGCCGTCTGCACCAGCGAATCGAAGCCGCGGCGGCTCGACCAGGGGCCGCTGCTGCCATAGGCCGACAGCGAGATCACGACGATGCCCGGGTGCCTTTCGGCCAGCGCCTCGGCGCCGTAGCCCAGTTGCTGCAGCCCGCCGGGCCGGTAGCCCTGCACGAACACATGGGCGTCGCGCAGCACCTGCTCGAAGGCCGCCCGGCCGGCCGGATCGCGCAGGTCAGCATGGGTCGAGAGCTTGCCGCGGCTGGTTTCGGCGAGGGCCTCGATGTTGGGCAGATGCGGCGAGTTGACCAGCAACACGTCGGCGCCATGCGCGGCCAGCGCACGCGTGCCCACCGGGCCGGCGAGGATGCGCGTCAGGTCGAGCACCCGCACGCCCTGCAGCGGCCGGGCTGTCAGGTGCAGCGGTGGCAGCGTGCGCGGCGGTGCATCGCCCAGGCGCGTCCATTGCAGCAGCGGCAGCGCGGCGACGGCCTGGCCCTGCAGGTGCAGGTCCCATTCGTCGAAGCGGCGCAGCGCGGCCACCACCAGGCCGGCGTCGGCGGCGGCCTGCTCGAAGTCGAAGGCGTTCCAGCGCTGCAGCGCATGCCGCACGTCGGCCGGTTCGGCACCACCGCCTTCGGGCAGGCCGAGCAGGCGCAGCGCGCCGTCGCGGTGGTGGGCGAAGTTCGCATGGACGCGCACCCAGCCGCCGGCAGCGTCGTCGCCGCCGCAGGGGTACAGGCCCGACAGCTTGTCCCACAGCTGCAGCGCCTGGCCGTCGATGAAGAAATGGGTGCAGGCCTCCAGCGCCGCATGGCGCATGTCCACCGTCAGGCGCTGCTCCAGGCCGTTGCGCTGCCGGCCAAATTCGGCTGCAGCCAGCGCACCGGCGGCCAGCGCCGCCTGGGCGGCCGTGCCGACGGCGAAGGACGAGGGCAGCACCGGCTCGGTGCCGGTCAGGTCGACGCGTTGCAGTGCCTCGTCGGCACCGAGGGCGGCCTGCCAGAGCTGGCGCAGAGCGGCCCGAGGCTGCGGGGCATTCATGTCCGCCCTCACAACCCTGGCGCGATGGCCTCGCGTTCGGCCCAGCGCCATTGACCCGGTGCCAGGTCTGCAGGCAACAGCAGCGCGCCGAAGGCCGTGCGCTGCAGCGCCACCACATGGTTGCCGGCCGCGGCCACCATGCGCTTGACCTGGTGGTACTTGCCTTCGGTCAGCGTGAGAATCAGGCCGCGTGCGCCGGCGGCCTCGCAGGCGGCGGCGCGCACCGGCAGCGGGTCGTCGTGCAGCACCACGCCGCCGAGCAGCTGGTCGATCTGCGCCGCGCTCACCGGCTCGGCGCAGGTCACCGCATAGACCTTGGGCACATGCCACTTCGGCGAGGTCAGCTTGTGGATCAGCGCGCCGTCGTCGGTGAACAGCAGCAGCCCGGTGGTGTCCTCGTCGAGCCGGCCGATGGGCTGCACCTCGCGATGGCGCAACGGCGCGGGCAGCAGGCTCATCACGCTGGGGTGGTGCTTGGGCTTGCGCGAGCATTCGTAGCCCGGCGGCTTGTTCATCATCAGCAGCGCCTGCTCGTGGAAGGGCCAGGCCTGGCCGCGCACGCTGAACACCAGGCCGGCCGTGTCCACGTCCTCGTGCGGATCGTCGGCCACGCGCTCGCCCACCTGCACCAGGCCATGGTGGATCAACGCATCGCATTCGCGCCGGGTGCCGAAACCCTGGCTGAACAGCACCTGCCGCAACTGCACGTCAGGCGCCGGCTTGCAGCCGCTCCCAGGCGCGGGCCGCTCGCTGGCTGCGTGCCGAACCGGCCACGCCGAAGAGCGCGGCATCGCGCTGCCAGCGCTGTGCCGCCGGGTCGTCGCCGGCTGCGGCCCAGAGCGTGCCGGCCTCACCGTAGAGTGCATGGGCCTGGGCCAACGCGCCGGCGAGCACCACGTGGGTGGCGGGTGCATCGGCCGCGGCGCCGGCCACGTCCCCGAGCACGACGATCGTGGCGCACAGCTGCTCGGCTAAGCCGGTCGGCCAGCCGCGCTGCCGCGCCTCGCGCAGCAGGTAGGCCAGCACCGCCAGCGTGACATGCGCGTCCTCGATGGTGCGGAAGGGCTTGACGTAGCGCTCGTAGCCGTCGCCGGGCAGCAGCGCGGTGGCATCGACGCGGACCGCGTCGAGCTGCACCCGCGCGTGCGGCACCTCCGGCACGAAGCGGGTCTCGGGCATCGGCAGCAACTGCAGCCCCGCCGTGCCGGCCTGCACGCGCGCCACCTTGAGCACCGCGCGCTCGCCGTCCGCAGCCGGCGGCAGCGCGCCGACGATCAGCAGCAGGCTGCTGTCCGGGCCGAGCGTGGTCCAGCGCTTGGCGCCGTTGACGAGCACCGAGCCGTCGGTCTGCGGCGTGATGCGGGTGCGAATGTCGCGCGGCCGGTTGCCGCTTTCCTCGGTCACGCAGAAGGCCGCCACCGCATCGGCCGGCAGGTCTGGCAGCAGCGCACGCAGCGCGGCCTGGTAGCCGCTGGCGAAGGCCCAGCCGACGCGATCGGCATCGAAGCCGCCGAGCAGCGCCTGCTCGGCCGACGTGGCGGCGAGCGCCGCGCTCTGCCGCCAGCGCGGCCACCATTCGGCCACGCTGGCGCGGGGCGGGACTTGGGTGGGCGCGCGCAGACAGGCGTCGAGGGCCGGATTCATGGGCTTGCTTCCTGAGGGAATTGGCAGATGTTAGCGGCGCGCGCCAGCGCCGTTGCGTAGCATTCGAGCACTTGGCAATCGCTTGGAAGAGGCGCGCATGACACTCAACGCATTGATTCTGGGCCTGGGCCTGCTGTGCGCGACCGGGCTGGCCGGCGCGGCCGGCGGAAGTGATTCCCCGAGCAGCAGCACCTGGTCGGCCGGCAAGGCCGAGGACCCTGCCATCCAGACCGCCAAGGGCGCGATCGCCGCGGGCGACTACGCCTCGGCACAGCAGACCTTGAAGGCGGCATTGGCCAGCGACCCCGGCAACGCCGACCTGCACAACCTGTATGCCTACGCGATCCGCAAGGGCGCCAACCCCGACATGCAGCTGGTCTTCAAGCACTACAACGAGGCGCTGCGCATCGACCCCAAGCACCGCGGCGCGCAGGAGTACATCGGCGAGGCCTACCTGATGACCGGCAACCTGCCCAAGGCCAAGCAGCACCTGGCCGCGCTGGACAAGATCTGCTTCTTCGGCTGCGCCGAATTCGACATGCTGAAGAGGGCCATCGCCGCCTACGAGGCCAAGCCGAAGTAGCGCTCGCTCAGGCCAGGCCCAGGTCGCGGGCCGAAGGCAGCGGCGGGTCGGCCAGGCCGGTGGCGGAGCGCACCGCGTTCAGCACCGCGCGGGCGGTGACGGTGGCGGCCAGCACGCCCAGCACACTCATCTCGCCGGGGCGGCCGCTGGCCCCGGTGGCCAGCGCGAACAGCGTGTCGCCGTCGGCCATGGTGTGCACCGGGTCGATGCTGCGCGCCAGGCCGTTATGTGCCATCGAAGCCAGCTTCTGGCACTGTGCCTTGCTCAGCTGCGCATCGGTGGCGACGACGCCGATGGTGGTGGCCATGCCGGGCAGGGCGCGCGGCGGGATCTCGCCGGCGGCGATGGCCTGGCTGGCGCTGCGTGGCCGGCCATCGGCGCCGCGCGTGCCGGCGATCACTCGGCCGTCGCGGGGGTCGATGACATCGCCGGTGGGGTTGACGGCCACCAGCGCGCCGACGGTCACCGCGCCGACCTTCAGCGACGCAGTGCCGATGCCGCCCTTCATGCCGCGGTCGATGCCGAAGAGCTTGCCCACCGAGGCGCCAGCGCCGGCACCGACACTGCCCTGCGCTGGCGGCTCGTGGCTGGCGGCTTCGCAGGCGGCATAGCCTGCGGCGGCGCCGGGGCGGATGCGGTGGTCACCGATCCACAGGTCGAACAGCACGGCCGCGGGCACGATCGGCACCACCGCCGGGCCCACCGCGAGGCCGTGGCCGCGCTCTTCCAGCCAGTGCATGACGCCGCTGGCGGCGTCCAGGCCGAAGGCGCTGCCGCCGGTGAGCAGCAGCGCGTGCACCTGCTCGACCAGGTTGTCCGGGCGCAGCAGGTCGGTCTCGCGTGTGCCCGGTGCCGCGCCGCGCACGTCGACGCCGCAGGTTGCGCCCTGCGGGCACAGCAGCACGGTGCAGCCGGTGGGCCGGCGGCTGTCGGTGAAGTGGCCGACACGCAGGCCGGCGACGTCGGTGATTGCGCCCGGAAACAGTTCCGGACCCGGACCGGTCATGCAAACACGCCGGCAGTGTCGCGCATGCGCTCGCTGACCTCGCCGAGATGGTGCATCGTGTCGCCGAAGCTCAACTCGATGACCGTCATCCGCTTGAAGTAGTGGCTGGAGATGTACTCGTCGGTGACGCCGATGCCGCCGTGGATCTGCGTGCACTGCTGGCCGACGAAGCGCATCGAGTTGCCCAGCTGCACCTTGGCCTGCGCCAGCGCGCGACGCCGCGATGCAGCCGGCTCGCCGAGCTTGAGGCTGGCGAAGTAGCTCATCGAGCGGCCCAACTCCAGTTGCATCTTCACGTCGGCGATACGGTGGCGCAGTGCCTGGAAGGTGGCCAGCGGCACGCCGAACTGCTTGCGCTGGTGCATGTAGTCCACCGTGATGGCGACCATGCGGTCCATCAGGCCCACGCCTTCGGCGCACAGCGCAGCGATGGCCACGTCGGCGGCATGCTCCAGCGCGCCCAGGCCGTCGTGACTGAGCAGCGTGGCCGGCGTGTCGGCCAGTACCAGGTCGGCGGCGCGGGCGCCGTCCTGCGTGGGGTAGCCCCGCAGGCGCAGTCCGGCGGCCGCCTTGTCGACGACGAACAGCGCGATACCGTCCGTGCCGGCCACGCGGGCCGAGACGATGAAGGCATCGGCCTCGTCGCCGGCCGGCACGACGATCTTGGTGCCGGTGAGCTTCCACGAGCCACCGGCTTCGACGGCCTGCGTGGTCGCCCGGTCCAGCCGGTAGCGCGAGGCGCGCTCCTGCTGCGCCAGCACCACCAGTGCCTCGCCGGCGGCGATCTTCGGCAGCCATTGCTGCTGCAGCGCGGCCGGAGCATAGGACAGCAGCGTCGGCGCGACCAGCGCGGCCTGCGCGTAGGGCGCGTTGACCAGGCCGCGGCCCAGCTCTTCCATCACCACCATCGCCTCGACCGCGCCGAAACCCATGCCGCCGTGACCTTCGGGCACAGCCAGCCCGGCCAGCCCCAGCTCGTGGAGCTCGCCCAGCACCGCGCGCGCCTTGCCACCGGCCTTGGCCAACGCATGGCGGCGCTCGAAGCCGAAGCCCTTGTCCACCCAGCGGCGCACCGCGTCGCGCAGCTGCTCTTGTTCGTCGCTGAATTCGAAGTCCATGAAGTCACCTCGTCAATCTGACTGGAGCCCCTTTCTCCTCGGGGGAAAGGGGCTGGGGAAAGGAGTCGTGCTGCCAGCCCTCGGGCTGAGGGCCGCAGGCCTTCAGCCCAGTACCGTCTGGGCCACGATGTTGCGCTGGACCTCGTTCGATCCGCCGTAGATCGTGGTCTTGCGCTGGTTGAAGTAGGTGCCGGCCAGCGGCAGCAGGAAGCGGTCGATGGCGATGTCGCCTTGCCAGCCGCCTTCCATCGCCTCGTGCAGGTACGGCACGGTGCAGGGCCCGCCGGCCAGCATCATCAGCTCGCTGTAGCGCTGCTGGATCTCGCTGCCGCGGATCTTCAGCAGGCCCGCCACGTCCAGGCTCTGCTTGCCGCTCTTCTCGGCCCACAGCACACGCAGCACCATCATCTCCAGCGCCACGATGTCGATCTCGAGCAGCGCGATCTGGTCGCGAAAGCGCGCGTCGTCGTACACGCCTTCGCTCTTGGCGATGCGCTTGAGCCGCTCCAGCTCGCGCTTGGCGCGGTTGACGTCGGCGATGTTGGTGCGCTCGTGGGCCAGCAGATGCTTAGCATAGGTCCAGCCCTTGTTCTCCTCGCCGATCAGGTTCTCGGCTGGCACCTCGACGTTGTCGAAGAAGACTTCGTTGACCTCGTGCTCGCCGTCCATGGTGATGATCGGCCGCACGGTGATGCCCGGGCTCTTCATGTCGATCAGCAGGAAGCTGATGCCGGTCTGCGGCTTGCCGTCGCTGCTGGTGCGCACCAGGCAGAAGATCCAGTCGCCGTGCTGGCCCAGCGTGGTCCAGGTCTTCTGGCCGTTGACGAGGTACTTGTCGCCCTGGCGGTCGGCACGGCACTTCAGCGAGGCCAGGTCCGAACCTGAGCCCGGCTCGCTGTAGCCCTGGCTCCACCAGACCTCGCCGCTGGCGATGCCCGGCAGGAAACGCTTGTGTTGATCGGCATTGCCGAAGGCCATGATCACCGGTGCCACCATGACCGGGCCGAAGGGCAGGATGCGCGGCGCGCCAGCGCGGGCGCATTCCTCCTCGAACAGGTGCTTCTGCACCGAGTTCCAACCCGGGCCGCCGAACTGCGTGGGCCAGTTGTAGCCGAGCCAGCCCTTCTTGCCGAGGATCTTCTGCCAGGCCTGCTGATCCTCGCGGCTCAGCCGCAGCGCGTGGTGCACCTTGTGGCTGATTTCCTTGGGCAGGTTCTTGCCCACCCAGTCACGTACTTCCTCGCGAAAGGCGAGCTCTTCCGAAGTGAAGTTCAGGTCCATCGTCCTTGTCTCCCAGCGCAGGCGGTTGCAGCCGCCTTTCTAGCACGATCGTGCGAATTGACGTTGTCCCTGTCGGGACAAGCGTCAGCCCTAGCGTCGCCTTTCGAGCCGGAGCACGTCGTTGTCGCGGCGCATCTGGAAGCGGCTGAGAAAGCTGTTGCCGAGCAGCACGTAGGGCATCTGCGCCGGCATGACAATGGCCTCGATGTTGGAGACCTCGACCTCGCCGACGCGCACCGCGCTGAGGCTGACGCGGTGCACCGGCACGGCGCCGTTGGCTGTTTGCGTCATCGCGCGCGGGGCGCTGCGCCAGTCCAGCCCGATGCGCTCGGCCTCGCCCTGGCTCAGTGCGACCACGGTGGCGCCGGTGTCGACCATGAACTGCACGGCGCGCCCGTTGATGCTGCCGGCCGAGGTGAAATGCCCGCCCAGACCGGCCGGCAGCACGATCTCCTGGGCCGAGGTGCTGGCCGCGGGCGTGCCGGTCAGCCGCGCCGGCGCGCCGCCCAGGCGCAAGCTGGCCGTGCTGCCGCCGCGCTGCACCTGCGCCTGGCCGTCGGACAGTTGCAGCAGCGTCACGCCCATCGCGCTCTGGCCCACGGCCAGCGTGTGCGGCTGGCCGTCGATGACGAGCAGCGCCTTCGTGCCCATACTGCCGGCCAGCGTGACGCTCTGCGCCGAACTGCCGGTGCTGATCGCGCCGATGCAGAGCATGGCCAACAATTGCAGGGCAAAGGTCACGACGCTGCGCACGCCTCGATCCTATCGAGCAACCACCGCAGAGCCGGCTTCGCCGGGCCGCAGGTGGTGCCCCCTTGATGGGGAGCGGCGAAGCCGCTGCGGGGGTGGGCCCATCAATCCCTGAAGTTGTTGAAGCCCAGCGGCAGGTCGGTGACTTCGCGCTTGAGCAGCGCGATGGCGCCTTGCAGGTCGTCGCGCTTGGCGCCGCTGACGCGCACCGCATCGCCCTGAATCGAGGCCTGCACCTTGAGCTTGCTCTGCTTGATCAGCCCCTGGATGCGCCGTCCAGCCTCGCTGTCGATGCCGGTCTTGACCGGCACCACCTGCTTGACCTTGTCGCCACCCAGTTTTTCGAGCTTGGCGCTCAGGTCGACGAAACGCACGTCGACGCCGCGCTTGCTGAGCTTGGCGAGCAGCACGTCGCGCACCTGGGCGATCTGGAAATCGCTGTCGGCATAGAGCGTCAACGTGCGCTCCTTGCCCTTGTCGGCCAGCTCGACGCGGGCGTCGGAGCCCTTGAAGTCGAAGCGCGTGCCGATCTCCTTGTTGCTCTGCTCGACGGCATTGCGCAATTCGACCAGATCGGGTTCCAGGACGGTGTCGAAGCTGGGCATGATGCTGGAGTCTTGCACAAAGGGAACTGAGCGAAAATTCTGCCATGGTGCAAGAGCGCACGGAACTTCAATTCGAACGCCGCGCCAGCCTGCGCGCGTTCAACAGTTTCGGCCTGCCCGCGGTGGCGGCGGCGCTGGTGCGCCTGCGCAGCGAGGCCGATGTCAAGCGCGTCGTCGACCACCCCGAGTTCGGCCCGGCGAAGAAGCTGATCCTGGGCGGCGGCAGCAACCTGGTGCTGACGCGCGACGTGGCCGCGGTGGTGCTGAAGGTCGAGATCCCAGGCCGCCGACTGGTGCGCGAGACACCCGAGGCCTACATCGTCGAGGCCGGCGCCGGCGAGAACTGGCACGACTTCGTCGCCTGGACGCTGCAGCAGGACTGGCCCGGGCTCGAGAATCTCGCGCTGATCCCTGGCTTGGTGGGCGCGGCGCCGGTGCAGAACATCGGTGCCTATGGCGTGGAGCTGAAAGACCGCTTCGACTCGCTCGACGGCGTGGACCTGGTCACCGGCCGCAGCGTGACGCTGGACGCAGCCCAGTGCGCCTTCGGCTACCGCGACAGCGTGTTCAAGCACCTGCTGGCCGGCAAGACGCTGATCACACGCGTGCGCTTCAAGTTGCCGCGGCCCTGGGTTCCGGTGCTGGGCTACCTCGACCTGCAAAGGCGGGTGCACGACAGCGGTAATGCTCACCCCGACGCGCGGACGGTGTTCGACTGGGTCTGCGCGATCCGCCGCGCCAAGCTGCCCGACCCGCTGCAGATCGGCAATGCCGGCAGCTTCTTCAAGAACCCGGTGGTCAGCGCCGAGCAGTGCCGCGACATCATCGGCCGCGACCCGTCGGTGGTGCACTACCCGTTGCCCGACGGCAGCGCCAAACTGGCTGCAGGCTGGCTGATCGACGCCTGCGGTTGGAAGGGCAAGTCCATCGGCCGGGCCGGGGTCTACGAGCGCCAGGCGCTGGTGCTGGTGAACCGCGGCGGCGCCATCGGCGCCGAGGTGCTGACGCTGGCCCGCGCCATCCAGGAAAGCGTCTACGGCCGCTTCGGAATCCGGCTGGAGCCGGAGCCGGTCATCCTGTGACCGGCTCCAGCAGACCTGCGGCCTCGCAGGCCTCGCGGCTGGTCGCCAGCAACTGCTCGTAACGCTGTATCAGGCGCGCGATCTCGTGCGCCGGCACGTGGGTGGCGCCTTCGTGCAGCGCCTGCGCGGTCTGCGCCAGCGCGCTCAGGCCGAAGTTCAGCGCTGCGCCACGCGCCGCATGGGCATTGACCCGCAAGTCCAGCGCCTGGCCGTCGCGCAAGGCGACTCGCAGCCGCTCGACCATCTCCGGCCCCTCCTCGAAGAAGCTCTGCAGCAGGTGGGCGAGGCGCTCGCGCGGCATGGCGCGCAACGCCGCGTCGAGCGTGGCCCGGTCCAGCACCAACGCAGTGCCGTCGCTGGAGCGTATGTCGCCCGTGCCGACGGGCGTGGCCTCTGCGCTGGCGCCACCTCCGAACAGACGGCGGAACATGGCCGACAGCCGCTCCGGGCTGACCGGCTTGGCCAGGAAGTCGTTCATGCCGGCCATCAGGCAGCGCTCGCGGGTCTGCGCGAAGGCATCGGCGGTCAGCGCGATGATCGGCACGGTAGCGGCCACGCCGTCGGGCAGCGCGCGGATCGACAACGTGGCGCCGACGCCATCGAGCAGCGGCATGTGCAGGTCCATCAGCACGATGTCGAAGCGCTGCTCGCGGATCGCCTGCACCGCTTCCAGCCCGTTGCCGGCAAAGAAGGGTCGGTGGCCCATGCCTTCCAGCAGCGCGGCCATGTACTGCCGGTTGACCGGATGGTCCTCGGCTACCAGCACGCGCAGCGAACCGACGCCGCCCAGTGCCGGGTCGGCCGCCGCAGCCACGGGTGCCGCCGACTTGGGCGCCGGCGCAATGGCATGCAACGGCATGCGGAAACTGAAGCTGCTGCCTTCGCCGGGCACGCTCTTGGCCGTGACGTCGCCGCCCATCAGCCGTGCCAGGCTACGCGAGATTTCCAGGCCCAGTCCGGTGCCGCCGTGCCGACGCGAGCGCGATTCGTCGCCCTGTGAGAAGCGCTTGAAGAGACGGTCCAGCGTGGCCTGGTCCATGCCGATACCGGTGTCGGTGACGACGAATTCCAGCTGTTCGCTGCCGTCGTCGGCGCTGGTGCGGTGCAGGTCGAGCACGACCACGCCGCGGTCGGAGAACTTCACCGCGTTGTTAACCAGGTTGAACAGGACCTGCTTGACCCGGGTGCGGTCTGCCCGCACCTTCTCGGGGACGCCGGGGTCGGCATCGATGTGCAGCGCCAGCGACTTCAGCTGCGCCTGCGGCCGCATCAGCGCCTCGACCTCGCGCAGCAGGTCACGCAGGTCCACAGGTTCCTCGGTCAGCGTCAACCGGCCGGATTCGAGCAGCGACATGTCGAGCACGTCGTTCAGGATCGTCAGCAGGTGGTCGGCCGATTCGGTGGCGGTGCGCAGGTAGTCCACCTGGCGGGCGTTCAGCCCGGTGTCGCGCAGCAGCGAAAGCATGCCCAGCAGGCCATGGAACGGCGTGCGAATTTCGTGGCTCATGTTGGCCAGGAACACGCTCTTGGCCTCGCTGGCTGCTTCGGCCTGTTGCCGCGCTTCGCGCAGGTGTGCCGCCAGGTCGACCAGTGCGCGCTGGCGCTCGCCCAGCAGCCGCATCTGGCGCATGGCCATCAGCCCGAAGGCCAGCACCAGCAGCGACAGGAACACGGTGAGCATCAGCGCCACCTGGTTGTGATTTCGCACGGCGCTGTTGCGCTCGGCAATCTGCTGCGACACATGGTGCGACGCGCTCAGCGACATCGAATGGATCGGTGCGGCCAGCGCATCCAGCTCGGGTTGAAGCGCAGCCAGTGTGCTGGCGCGGATCGGCCGTGGGTCGGTGGTGCCCAGCACCTTGTCGGCGCGGGCAATGAACGCATCCATCGCGCGCAGCGGCTCGACGTAGGCGTCGTTGCCGACCATCAGCCGGGCGGTGCGTTCGTTGCGCAGGAGGCCGACCCGGCTGACCCAGATGTCGTAGCGCAATTGCAGCGCGTCGCGGTCCAGGGCCTCTCCCTCGTAGACGGCTCGCACCCAGCTTTCGCGCAGCCGCAGGTACTCGGCTTCGACCTGATAGAGGCTCAGCACGACGTAGTCGTCCTGGTAGACCACGGTCTGCTTCAGCAGCGAGAACTGCCGCGCCTGGGTCAGCGCCACCGCGGCCACCAACAGCGCCAGCGCCACGCCCATCAAGCCGAACAGCGTGAAGCGGCGAGACCGTGGCGCGCTCTCCGGCGCGCGGGCGGCCGGGGTTACTGCACCTCGAGCGTCTTCAGTTGCCATGCCGATCGGCTGTAGTAGACCGTGGTGCGCAACTCGGCGCTGGAGTCGAAGGGGTAGATGATGAACAGCGGGCCCTTGTCGCGCACCGCCATCGGCTTGTCGTCGAGCAAGCGGGCGACCAGCACATCGAAACGCTGAGCGTCCTCGAACGGCAGATCCACGCGGTAGTCGTTGAGTGCCGTGGCGCGCAGATTGCTGCCTTGGGCGCCACAAGCGGCCAACACGTCGCGCAGCAGCGGGCCGGTGAACTTGCGTGGCGTCGAGTACCAGGGCGTGCGCGTCACGAAGCTGTGTTGCGGCAGCCTTTCCAGCATGGACATGTCGAAATGCGCCACGTCGCCCTGATTCGGCTTGCGCACCCGGCCGAGAACTGTCAGCACCACTGGGCCAGCCGGCGTGTCGAGAGCCACAGCCGATCCCGCCGGGACGGCGGCGGCAAGGCAGCACAACATCTGGCGGCGGCTGATCATTGACACGGGGGCAGCTTCGGTGATGAACGCCTGTCGGGCGGCGCCCTCGGGCCTGAATCCGGCGCGCTGGCTCTGCACCCGGATTCTAGGGAAACCCCAGTCGACGCGGCGTCCATAGTCGCCGGCAGTAACTGAAAGCGACAAGTCCTTGGTGTTTCCCTGGCCATCGTGCGGCCCGCGAGGCGTGTACCCTCCGCTGCCGTCGCGATGCGAACGATCGTCACGGGCTGTCCGGGGGTGGCTGGGGTTCACCCTTATTCTTGACTCCGGTCAATGGCGTTCAGCTTGTGCTTCACCGACCATCGCGGCGCGAATTCGGACATGGCGGGCCGCTCGCAAAGTGAACCCACCGCATCCTCTCGTTGGCCTAGACATGGAGACACCTTGATGTTTGCCCCTCAATTTTCCCAGGCATTGCCCCGCCGCTTCGCGGCCCTCGCTCGTTGTGCGGTCGGCGTAGCCGCGGCAATCGGCTTGTCCACAACCGCGCAGGCGGCCTGGGAGCCGACCAAACCGGTCGAGTTCGTCATTCCGGCCGGTACCGGCGGTGGCGCCGACCAGATGGCGCGCCTGATCCAGGGCATCGTCGTCAAGCATAAGTTGATGAAGGAGTCGATGGTCGTGGTCAACAAGGCCGGCGGCGCGGGTGCCGAAGGCTTCCTGGCGGTGAAGGATGCCAAGGGTGACCCGCACAAGATCATCATCACGCTGTCCAACCTGTTCACCACGCCCATGGCCACGGGCGTGCCGTTCAGCTGGAAGGACATGACGCCCGTGTCGATGATGGCGCTCGACCAGTTCGTGCTGTGGGTCAATGCCGAAACGCCCTACAAGACGGCCAACGAATACATCGCCGCGGTCAAGGCGGCGGGCCCGAACAAGATGAAGATGGGCGGTACCGGCTCTAAGCAGGAAGACCAGATCATCACCGTCGGCCTGGAAAAGGCCACCGGCACCAAGTTCATCTACGTGCCGTTCAAGGGCGGCGGCGACGTGGCGGTGCAGCTGGTGGGCAAGCACATCGACTCGTCGGTCAACAACCCGATCGAGGCCGTCGCGCAGTGGCGGGCAGGCGCCCTGCGCCCGCTGTGCGTGTTCGATGACACGCGCATGCCCTACAAGGAGAAGGTGACGGCCACGCAGTCCTGGGCCGACATTCCGACCTGCAAGGAATCCGGCGTGCCCACCGACTACGTCATGCTGCGCGGCATCTTCATGGCCCCGGGTGTGACGGCCGAGCAGACGGCCTACTACGTCGACCTGATGAAGAAGGTGCGCGAGACGCCCGAGTGGAAGGAGTTCATGGAGAAGGGTGCCTTCAACACCACTTCCATGTCAGGCACCGACTACGTGAAGTGGCTGACGAACGCGGAAATCCTGCACCGTCAGCTGATGACCGAAGCGGGCTTCCTCGCCAAACCCTGAGGCTGACTTGAACCGGAACGGGTGCGTGCCGCCGGCGGCGGTGTGACGCACCCCCTGCAGGCCGCCGGACGCGTCCGGCGTGCGCAAGCCAGGGCCGCATGGCCGTTTGCTGGAGCCAACCATGACTGACAAACACCCTTCCGAAGCGGCAGGCAGCCCGGTGCTGGCCAGGAACTGCAGCGTCGATACCGTGGTCGCCGCGATCTTGTTCGTTTTCGGTGCCGTGGTCGTCTTCGAGGCGCGCCGCCTGGGTGCCGGCTGGACCAGTGACGGCCCTGGAGCGGGCTACTTTCCCTTCTACATCGGCCTGATCATCTGCATCTCTGCGCTGGGTGTGGCTTGGCAGGCGCGCTCGGCCAAGACCCGGGATGAAGGCGCCTTCGTCGACCGCGAGCAGATGGGACGGGTGCTGTCGGTGCTGTTGCCGGCCCTGATCTACGTGTTCGCGATCTGGATTCTCGGCATCTACGTGGCCTCGGCTCTGTACATCGCGCTGTTCATGATCATCCTGGGCAAGTACCCGCCGATCAAGAGCGTGGTGCTGGCGATCATCGTCAATGCCGTCTTCTTCATGATGTTCGAGGTGTGGTTCAAGGTGCCGCTGTACAAGGGCCTGCTCGAGCCCTTGAGCTTCCTCGGCTACTAGTCAACACGCCGCGTACCGGAGGCCGCTCTCATGGAAGAACTCAATGCCTTGATGCAGGGCTTCGCCGTGGTGCTGACGCCGCTGAACATCGGCCTGATGTTCGTCGGCATCATCCTCGGCGTGCTGATCGGCGTGCTGCCCGGGCTGGGCGGTGCGAACGGTGTGGCCATCCTGCTGCCACTGACCTTCTCGATGTCGCCGACCTCTGCCATCGTGATGCTGTCCTGCATCTACTGGGGTGCACTGTTCGGCGGCGCCATCACCTCGATCCTGTTCAACATTCCGGGCGAGCCCTGGTCGGTGGCCACGACCTTCGACGGCTACCCGCTGGCCCAGAAGGGCAAGGCAGGCCAGGCCCTCACGGCGGCGTTCACTTCGTCCTTCGTCGGCGCCTTTGTCGCGGTGCTGATGATCACTTTCCTGGCGCCGTTGGTCGCCAAGTTCGCACTGAAGTTCGGCGCCCCCGAGTTCTTCGCGGTCTACCTGCTCACCTTCTGCAGCTTCGTCGGCATGGGCAAGGGCTCGCCCTTCAAGATCCTGATTGCGATGGCCTTCGGCTTTGCGTTGGCGGCAGTCGGCATGGACACCGTGACCGGCCAGTTGCGCCTGACCTTCGGCCAGACCGAGTTGATGCGCGGCTTCGACTTCCTGATCGCGGTGATCGGCCTGTTCGGCATCGGCGAGATCCTGCTGTCGATGGAAGAAGGACTCGAGTTTTCCGGCAAGTCGGCGCGCATCAACCCGAAGGTGGTGTGGGAGACCTGGAAGGAACTGCCCAAGTACTGGGCCACCTCCGTGCGCAGCTCGCTGGTCGGGATCTGGATGGGCATCACGCCGGGTGGGGCCACGCCCGCCTCGTTCATGAGCTACGGTCTGGCCAAGAAGTTCTCCAGGTCGGGTTCGAAGTTCGGTACCGGCGAGGTCGAGGGCGTGATCGCTCCGGAGACCGCGGCCCACGCCGCCGGCACCAGCGCGTTGCTGCCGATGCTGGCGCTGGGCATCCCGGGTTCGCCGACCGCAGCGGTGCTGCTCGGCGGCCTGCTGATCTGGGGCCTGCAGCCCGGACCGCTGCTCTTCGTCGAGCAGAAGGACTTCGTCTGGGGCCTGATTGCCAGCATGTACCTGGGCAACCTGGTCGGCCTGATCGTGGTGCTGACGACGGTGCCGCTGTTTGCATCGATCCTGCGCATCCCTTTCTCGATCATCGCGCCGGTGATCATCGTGATCTGCGCGATCGGCGCCTACACCGTGCACGGCGCGATGCTCGACATCTGGTTCATGCTCGGCTTCGGTGTCATCGGCTACGTGTTCAAGAAGCTCGACTACCCGCTTGCGCCGCTGGTGCTGGCGCTGGTGCTGGGCGACAAGGCCGAGGACTCGTTCCGCCAGGCGATGCTTGTGTCGCAAGGCGACCTGGGCATCATGTGGGCCAATCCGCTGGTGGGTTCGATCACCTCGCTGGCCCTGATCATGCTGTGCTGGCCGCTCATTTCGAAGGTGCTGGCGATGCTGCGGGCACCGAAGGTGGACGAATTTGCCGCGCAGCGGCCGGTGGACTGAAAGGAGTCGACATGCCAGTCATTGCATTGACCCAGGGAATGGGCTCGCTGGCCCAGGACATCGCCGAACAGCTGGCTGCGCAGCTGAACCTGAGGACCCTGCAGCATGAGTTGGCCGAACGGGTCGCGGAGAAGATGCATGTCTCGAAGAGCCTGATCAACCGCCTGCGCGGCGGCAAGGCCGGCGCCATCGAGCGGCTGCGCACCGACCGCCAGGCGATCGCGCTGTACACCGCCGAAGAAGTGCTGGAAGCGGCCGCCCAGGGCAACGTGGTCATCCGCGGCTGGGGCTCGACGCAGATCCTGCGGCAGGTGCCGCACATCCCGTGCATCCGCGTGATGCGTCCCTTCGAGCAGCGCGTGCAGTGGCTGATGAAGGAGCTGGACACCGACGACCGCGACCTGGCCGAGGCCGAGATCCGGCGCAGCGACCATGCCAACGCCAGCCGCATGCACGAGCAGTTCGGCGTGCAGTGGAACGAGCCGGTGCTGTTCGACATGGTGCTGAACACCGACCGGCTGTCGGTCGAGACCTGCGTGCAGCAGATCAAGGCCTTGCTGGCGCGGCCCGAATTCGCCGAGACGCCGCAGTCGCGCGCACTGCTGCAGGGCCTGGCGCTGAGTGCCCATGTCCGCGGGGCGCTGAGGGCCCACGAGGAAACCCACGGGGTCGACATCACCATCGATTGCCTGGACGGCCGGGCCACGCTGCGCGGCATCGTCGCCGATGCCCACGAGAAGGCGGCAGCGGTGCAGGTCAGCGCCGCCGTGCCGGGGGTGACGGCGGTGGACGACCAGTTGCGCGTGATGTCACGCCCGACCTTCTTCCCGTCGAACCGGCAGTGAGGCCGCCGCCGGCCGGCGGCTTGCGCCGCTCAGATCTTGCCGCGCTGCTTCAGGCGCGACAGGGTTTCGGCCGACAGGTTGAGGTAGGCCGCCAGTTCCTTCTTCGGGATGCGCTCGGCCAGCTCGCCGTGCTTGCGCATGAAGCGGTGCACGCGCCCTGGGGCATCGAGCATGTGCAGCGTGATCGTGTGCGCCATGATCTCGCTCATCAGCCGCATGATCGCGAACTCGAACTCGGCCTTGTAGCGCGGGTGCCGGTCTAGCAGATCCACCCACTGCGGCATCGACAGCTTGGCGACCCGCGCCTTGGTGACGCTGACGATCGCATAGGGCGTGGGCGTGTTCAGCCGCCAGGCGGCGTAGCTGGTCTCGATGTCGTGCTCGCCGGCGAAGCGCAGGATCATCTCCTTGGCATCGGCATTGGAGACCACGCGCTTCAGGATGCCCTCGATCAGGAAGTACTGTTCCATCTCGTGCACGCCCTGGTGCAGCAGATAGTCGCCCTTGGCGCAATCGACGATCGACAGCAGCGGTTCGAGCTCGTGCCACTCGGCCTCGTCCATCGCCTTGAGCATGACGTTGCGTCGCAGCTGCAGGCGGATGACGTTTCGTTCGGGGTGCTTGGCCAGCGGAATCATCGTTGCGTGTCTCCGGCTCGCGGCCAATTTTCGAATCTTGACCGCGGTCAACGGAGAACGAAGGAGCCTGTTTCTACCATAGCCCGCAGATTTCCCAATGCACCTTGGAGAGTGCCATGTCCGCAATCCTCGCGCCCGTAGCGAACGCCACCGAAGAGGTGCAGATGACCGACGGTTTCCACCTCGTCATCGATGCGCTCAAGCTCAACGGCATCACCACGATCTATGGCCTGCCCGGCATCCCGATCACCGACCTGACACGCAAGGCGCAGGGCGAGGGCATGCGCGTGATCTCGTTCCGCCACGAGCAGAACGCCGGCAATGCCGCGGCCATCGCCGGCTTCATCAACGGCAAGCCCGGCGTGTGCCTGACGGTGTCGGCGCCCGGCTTCCTGAACGGCCTGACGGCGCTGGCCAATGCCACCACCAACTGCTTCCCGATGATCCTGATCAGCGGCTCGTCCGAGCGCGAGATCGTCGACCTGCAGCAGGGTGACTACGAGGAGATGGACCAACTGGCCATTGCCAAGCCCTTGTGCAAGGCGGCCTTCCGCGTGCTGCATGCCGAGGACATCGGCGTGGGCATCGCGCGCGCCATTCGCTCGGCCGTGTCCGGGCGCCCCGGGGGCGTGTACCTGGACCTGCCGGCCAAGCTGTTCTCGCAGGCCATGGACGCCGCGGCCGGAGCGGCCTCGCTGATCGAAGTGGTCGACCCGGCGCCGCGGCAGATCCCCGGGCCCGATGCGGTGCAGCGCGCACTCGACCTGCTCAAAGGCGCGAAGAAGCCGCTGATCCTGCTCGGCAAGGGCGCGGCCTATGCTCGTGCCGACGCCGAAGTGCGTGCGCTGGTCGAGCGCACCGGCATCCCCTACCTGCCGATGTCGATGGCCAAGGGCCTGCTGCCCGACACGCACGAACTGTCGGCTTCTGCGGCGCGTTCCTACGTGCTGCCGGAGGCCGACGTGGTGCTGCTCATCGGCGCGCGGCTGAACTGGCTGCTGTCGCATGGCAAGGGCAAGACCTGGGGCGGCAAGGACCACAAGTCCTGGGGCGGGCAGAAGTTCATCCAGATCGACATCTCGCCGACCGAGGCCGACAGCAACGTGCGCATCGATGCTCCGCTGGTCGGCGACATCGGCTCGTGCGTGTCGGCGCTGTTGGCCGGCATGGGCCCGGCCTGGCCGCGGCCGCCGGCCGAGTGGCTCAACGCGGTGGCCGAGCGCCGCAACAAGAACATCGCCAAGATGGCCGAGACGTTGGCCAAGGACCCCAAGCCGATGAACTTCCACAGCGCACTGGCCGTGGTGCGCGACATCGTCAAGGCCCACCCCGACGCGATGCTGGTCAACGAAGGTGCCAATGCGCTGGACTTCACGCGCTCGATCGTCGACATGTACAAGCCGCGCAAGCGTCTCGATGTCGGCACCTGGGGAGTGATGGGCATCGGCATGGGCTTCGCGGTGGCCGCGGCGGTCGAATCCGGCGAGCCGGTGATCGCCATCGAAGGCGACAGCGCCTTCGGCTTCAGCGGCATGGAGGTCGAGACCATCTGCCGCTACAACCTGCCGGTGTGCGTGGTGATCCTCAACAACAACGGCGTGTACCGCGGCACCGACAAGAACCTCGGCGGCGGTGCCGACGTGGCGCCCACCGTGTTCGTCAAGGACGCGCGCTACGAGAAGCTGATGGAAGCCTTCGGTGGCGTGGGCGTGTACGCCACCACGCCGGCCGAACTGCGCAGCGGCATCGAGCAGGCGATCCGTTCGCGCAAGCCCACGCTGATCAACGCCATCATCGACGAGACCGCCGGCACCGAGAGCGGCCGCATCACCAGCCTGAACCCGACCGCAGCCGTCAAGAAGAAGTAACCGCCCATCCGGCATTCAACCAAGCAAGGAGCAAACGACATGTCTGGCACGCTACCCCTCGAAGGCATCAAGATCATCGACTTCACGCACGTCCAGGCGGGCCCGGCCTGCACGCAGATGCTGGCCTGGTTCGGCGCCAACGTCATCAAGGTGGAGCGCCCCGGTTCGGGTGACGTGACACGCAGCCAGCTGCGCGACATCCCCGATGCCGACGCGCTGTACTTCACCATGCTCAACAGCAACAAGCGCTCGCTGACGCTGGACACCAAGAAGCCCGAGGGCAAGGCGGTGCTGGAGAAGCTGATCAAGGAATGCGACGTGATGGTCGAGAACTTCGGCCCCGGCGCGCTCGACCGCATGGGCTTCACCTGGGAGTACATCCAGTCGCTCAACCCCGGCATGATCCTCGCGTCGGTCAAGGGCTTCTCCGATGGCCACCACTACGAGGACCTGAAGGTCTACGAGAACGTGGCCCAGTGCGCCGGCGGCGCGGCCTCGACCACCGGCTACTGGAAGGGCGAGAACGCCGGCCCGACCATCTCGTCCGCCGCGCTGGGCGATTCCAACACCGGCATGCATCTGGCCATCGGCATTCTCACCGCCTACATCGGCAAGCAAAAGACCGGCAAGGGCCAGAAGGTGGCGGTGTCGATGCAGGACTCGGTGCTCAACCTGTGCCGCGTGAAGATGCGCGACCAGCTGCGCCTGGACAAGGTGGGCTACCTGGAGGAGTACCCGCAGTACCCGCACGAGATGGAGGCCTTCAAGGACGGCGTGGTGCCGCGCGGCGCCAACGCCGGGGGTGGCGGGCAGCCGGGCTGGATCCTCAAGTGCAAGGGCTGGGAGACTGACCCCAACGCCTACATCTACTTCACCATCCAGGGCCACGCCTGGGGCCCGATCTGCGATGCGCTGGGCAAGCCGGAGTGGAAGGACGACCCCGCGTACAACACGCCGCGCGGCCGCCAGCCGCACATCATGGACATCTTCGCCACCATCGAAGACTTCATCAGGGACAAGACCAAGTACGAGGCGGTGGACATCTTCCGCAAGTTCGACATTCCTTGCGCGCCGGTGCTGTCGATGAAGGAACTGCTGCACGACAAGAGCCTGCGCGCCAGCGGCTCCATCGTCGAGGTGCCGCACAAGGTGCGTGGCAGCTACTGGACCGTGGGCAGCCCGATCAAGTTCTCGGGCATGAAGCCCACCGTCACCGCCTCGCCGCTGCTGGGCGAGCATACCGACGAGGTACTGGCCGAACTGGGCTACACGCCGCAGCAGATCGCGGCGATGCACGAGGTCAAGGCGGTCTGACGTCCGAGCCCGGCGGCGCGTCCCGGACCGGCGAAGCGGCGCCCCCCCGGGCGCCGCTTTTTCATCCGCAACAGGAGACGCTGATGAACCCACAGATCGACCCCGCGGCCCTGGTGGACGCGATCGGCGACGCGCTGGTCGTCAGTGACGTCGAAGGCAAGGTCATCGTCTGGAATACCGGCGCCGAGCGCCTGTTCGGCTGGAGCGCGCAGGAGGCGCTCGGCCAGCGCATGGACATGATCGTGCCGGAGCGGCTGCGCCAGCGTCATTGGGACGGCTACGACAAGTCGATGCAGACCGGTCACACCAAGTACGCGCACGACGTGCTGCGCGTGCCGGCGGTGGACAAGGCCGGCCGTGCCATGTCGATTGCCTTCACCGTGTTCATGCTCTTCGGGCCGGACGGCAAGCCCAACGCCTGTGGCTCGGTGATCCGCGACGAGACCGACCGCTTTGCGCAGGACCGCGCGCTGCGCAAGCGGATCGCCGACCTGGAGGCGCAACTGGCGTCCGGCAAGCCCGGTTCCTGACGTTATCCTGCGCGCCGGGGTCGGCGGGGGGCCGGCACCGTTCTCCAACTTTCAAATGGCAATCGACATGGGCAAGGCACTCGACGGCGTTCGCATTCTCGACTTCACTCACGTTCAATCCGGACCCACCTGCACGCAGCTGCTGGCCTGGCTGGGGGCCGACGTCATCAAGGTGGAAAGGCCCGGCGAGGGCGACGCCACGCGCGGGCAGTTGCGCGACATTCCCGGCGTGGACAGCCTGTACTTCACGATGCTGAATCACAACAAGCGCTCGCTCACCGTCAACACCAAGAAGAAGGGCGGCATGCAGGTGCTGGACCGGCTGATCAAGAGCTGCGACGTGATGGTCGAGAACTTCGCGCCCGGCGCGCTGGACCGCATGGGCATCACCTGGGAGCATATCCAGAAGCTCAATCCGCGCATGATCGTCGCGTCGGTCAAGGGCTTCGGCCCCGGACCCTACGAGGACTGCAAGGTCTACGAGAACGTCGCCCAATGCGCCGGCGGTTCGGCTTCGACCACCGGCGAGGTCGACGGCATGCCGATGGTCACCGGCGCACAGATCGGCGACAGCGGTACCGGGCTGCACCTGGCGCTGGGCATCGTCGCTGCCCTGTACCAACGCACCATGACCGGCCGCGGTCAGAAGGTACTGGCGCCGATGCAGGACGCGGTGCTCAACCTGTGCCGCGTCAAGCTGCGCGACCAGCAGCGCCTGGAGCGCACGCACACCATGCACGAATATCCGCAGTATCCGGACGGCAAGTTCGGCGACGCGGTGCCGCGCGCCGGCAATGCCTCGGGCGGCGGGCAGCCCGGTGCGATCCTCAAATGCAAGGGCTGGGAGACCGACCCCAACGCCTACATCTACTTCATCACCCAGGCGGCGGTGTGGCCGGCGATCTGCAAGGTCATCGGCGAGCCGGAGTGGATCGACGACGAGGCCTATGCCACACCGCAGGCGCGGCTGCTGCACCTGAAGCCGATCTTCCGCCGCATCGAGCAGTGGACCATGACCAAGGACAAGTTCGAGGCCATGGACATCCTCAACAAGCTCGATATCCCCTGCGGGCCGATCCTGTCGATGAAGGAAATCGCCTACGAACCCTCGCTGCGCGCCACCGGCACCGTGGTCGAGGTCGACCACCCGACGCGAGGCAAGTACCTGACGGTCGGCAACCCGATCAAGATGTCCGACAGCCCCACCGACGTGACGCGTTCGCCGCTGCTCGGCGAACACACCGACGAGGTGCTGGTCCAACTCGGCTTCAGTGCTGCCGAGGTGGCGGCCCTGCGCACCGAGGGCGCAGTCTGACGCGCTGCGGCGCATTGCTCCAACGACGACCCATGAACGCACGCACCATCCCCATCGTCGCAGCGCCCGAGCAGCGCAGGCGCAAGCGCTCGGCGCCCAAGGGCCGTGTGCTCGACCCGGCGGCACTGGTCGAGGTGAAGCAACTGCTGGGCGATGGCCTGGGCGCGCGCGCGTTGCTGATCGAGCATCTGCACAAGCTGCAGGACCGCTTCGGCCACCTGAGCGCGCGCCACCTGGCGGCGCTGGCGCACGCCATGGGCCTGGCCCAGACCGAGGTCTACGAGGTGGCCACCTTCTATCACCACTTCGACGTGGTCAAAGAGGGCGACGCCGCGCCGCCGGGGCTGACGGTGCGCGTCTGCGACGGCCTGTCCTGCGAGATGGCAGGCGCTCGGCAGCTGCTGGACAAGCTGCCGGCGCTGCTGGGCAGCGAAGTGCGCGTCATCGCCGCGCCATGCATCGGCCGCTGCGAACAGGCGCCGGCCGTCGCCGTGGGCCAGCATCCGATCGGCCAGGCCACGGTTGCTGCCGTGCGGGCCGCCGTGCAGCAGGGGCAGACGACGCACCGGCCCGAGGGCTTCATCGACCTCGATGCCTACAAGGAAGAGGGTGGCTACGCGCTGCTCAAGACCTGCATTGCCGGCGAAATCGAGGTCGACGAGGTCATCACCGCACTGGAGCATTCCGGCCTGCGCGGCCTGGGCGGCGCCGGTTTCCCGACCGGACGCAAATGGCGCATCGTGCGCAACGAGCCGGCCCCGCGCCTGATGGCGGTGAACATCGACGAGGGCGAGCCCGGCACCTTCAAGGACCGGGTCTATCTCGAGCGTGACCCGCACCGCTTCATCGAAGGCGTGCTGATCGCTGCCTGGGCGGTGGGCATTGCCCGCATCTACGTCTACCTGCGCGACGAATACCATGGCTGCCGCGCCATGCTGGAAGCCGAGCTGGCCCGGCTGCGCGAGCGCCCACCCTGGCCCGGCATGCCCGAGATCGAGCTGCGCCGCGGCGCGGGCGCCTACATCTGCGGCGAAGAGTCGGCCATGATCGAGTCGATCGAAGGCAAGCGCGGCATGCCGCGGCTGCGTCCGCCCTATGTCGCGCAGGTGGGGCTGTTCGGCCGCCCGACGCTGGAGCACAACTTCGAGACGCTGTACTGGGTGCGCGAGATCCTGGAAAAGGGCGGCGCCTGGTTCGCGTCGCACGGCCGCAACGGCCGCAAGGGACTGCGCAGCTTCTCGGTATCGGGCCGGGTCAAGGAGCCGGGCGTGAAGCTGGCGCCCGCCGGCATCACCATGCACGAGCTGATCGCCGAGCACTGCGGCGGCATGGCCGAGGGCCACGACTTCTATGCCTACCTGCCCGGCGGCGCGTCGGGCGGCATCCTGCCGGCTTCGATGGGCGATATCCCGCTGGACTTCGACACGCTGCAACCCTACGGCTGCTTCATCGGCTCGGCCGCAGTGATGGTGCTGTCGCAGCACGACAGCGCCGTCGGCGCTGCGCGCAACCTGATGCGCTTCTTCGAGCACGAGTCCTGCGGCCAGTGCACACCCTGCCGCAACGGCACGGCCAAGGCTGCGGCGCTGATCGCGCAGCCGAAGTGGGACCTCGAGTTGCTGGCCGACCTGTCCCAGGTGATGCGCGATGCGTCGATCTGCGGCCTGGGCCAGGCGGCGCCGAACCCGGTGGACTGCGTGGTGAAGTACTTCCCGGGAGAACTGGCATGACGGCACGCGAGACCGTCGCCTTCCAGCTCAACGGCCGCGAGGTCTTTGGCCTGAAGGGCGAGCCGATCCTCGAAGTGGCCAAGCGCGAGGGCATCGAGATCCCGCATCTTTGCTACAAGCCTGGGCTGGAGGCAGTGGGCAACTGCCGTGCCTGCGTGGTCGAGATCGACGGTGAACGCACGCTGGCGCCGTCGTGCTGCCGCGCGGCCACGCCGGGCATGAAGGTCACGACCGACAGCGAACGTGCGCTGAAGTCGCAGAAGATGGTGCTGGAGCTGCTGCAGGCCGACATGCCCGAGGCCGACTACACGCGGCACAACGAAGTCGACCACTGGTCGGCCAAGCTCGGCCTGGGCAAGCCACGCTTCGCTGCACGGGTGCAGCCGGTGCAGGATGTCTCGCACCCGGCCATCGCCGTCAACCTGGACGCCTGCATCCAGTGCACGCGCTGCCTGCGCGCCTGCCGTGACGAGCAGGTCAACGACGTCATCGGCCTGGCCTTCCGCGGCGAGCACGCGAAGATCGTCTTCGACATGGACGACCCGATGGGCGCGTCCACCTGCGTGGCCTGCGGCGAATGCGTGCAGGCCTGCCCCACCGGTGCGCTGATGCCGGCGCGCGACGCGGCGCTGGCGGTGCCCGACAAGCAGGTGGCTTCCGTCTGCCCCTACTGTGGGGTCGGGTGCCAACTGACCTACCACGTCAAGGACGACCGCATCCTATTCGTCGAAGGCCGCGACGGCCCGTCCAACCACGGCAGGCTTTGCGTCAAGGGGCGCTACGGCTTCGACTATGCACACCACCCGCAGCGGCTGACGAAGCCGCTGATCCGGCGCAAGGACGCGCCGCCGAAGCGCGGCGACTTCGTCATGGACCCGGACCGGGTGATGGACATCTTCCGCGAAGCCAGTTGGGACGAGGCGCTGGACTTCGCTGGCGGCAAGCTGCGCGAGATCCGCGACACCCACGGGCGCCGGGCGCTGGCCGGCTTCGGCTCGGCCAAGGGCAGCAACGAGGAGGCCTACCTGTTCCAGAAGCTGGTGCGCACCGGTTTCGGCAGCAACAACGTCGACCACTGCACGCGGCTGTGTCATGCCTCGTCGGTGGTGGCGCTGCTCGAAGGCATCGGCTCCGGGGCGGTGAGCAACCCGGTGATGGACGTGACGCTGGCCGAGGTGGTGATCGTCATCGGTGCCAACCCCACGGTGAACCACCCGGTGGCGGCCACCTGGATCAAGAACGCGGTGAAGAACGGCACCCGGCTGATCGTCATGGACCCGCGCCGCTCCGACCTGTCTCGCCTGGCCTGGCGCTCGCTGCAGTTCAAGCCCGACACCGACGTGGCGATTCTCAACGCGTTGATGAACGTCATCGTCACCGAAGGCCTGGTCGACGAGGCCTTCGTCGCCAGCCGCACCATCGGCTACGAAGAGCTGCGCCGCAACGTCGCCGCCTACACGCCGGAAGCCATGGCGCCGGTGTGCGGCATCGATGCCGAGACGCTGCGCGAGGTGGCGCGCGCTTACGCCACCTCCAAGGGTTCGATGATCCTGTGGGGCATGGGCGTCAGCCAGCATGTGCACGGCACCGACAACGCGCGCTGCCTGATTGCGCTGGCGCTGATGACCGGCCAGATCGGCCGCCCCGGCACGGGGCTGCACCCGCTGCGCGGCCAGAACAACGTGCAAGGCGCATCCGACGCGGGGCTGATCCCGATGATGCTGCCCGACTACCAGCATGTGTCGAAGCCCGAGGTGCGCGAGCGCTTCGAGAAGGCCTGGAAGCTGCCCGCGGGCACGTTGGACGACCAGGTCGGGCTGACCGTAGTGGAGGTCATGCATGCCATCAAGCACGGCCAGATCAAGGGCATGTACGTGCAGGGCGAGAACCCGGCCATGTCCGACCCCGATGCCAACCATGCGCGCGAGGCGCTGGCCGCGCTGGACCACCTGGTGGTGCAGGACATCTTCCTGACCGAAACCGCCTACCTGGCGGACGTGATCCTGCCGGCCGGAGCCTTCCCCGAGAAGACCGGCAGCTTCACCAACACCGACCGCATGGTGCAGATGGGCCGCCAGGCCATCAACCCGCCGGGCGACGCGCGGCAGGACCTGTGGATCATCCAGCAGATCGGCAAGCGCCTCGGCCTGCCCTGGGACTACCGGCATGTCAGTGAAGTGTTCGACGAGATGCGCCACACCATGCCCAGCATCGCTGGCATCACCTGGGAGCGGCTGGAGCGCGAGCACTCGGTCACCTACCCGTGCGCGAACGAGGGCGACCCGGGTGAGGCGGTGGTCTTCACCGAGGATTTCCCGCGTGAAGGCGGCAAGGCGCGCTTCGTGCCGGCCGACATCATCCCGGCCGCCGAACTGCCCGATGCCGAGTACCCGATGGTGCTGATCACCGGCCGGCAGCTGGAGCATTGGCACACCGGCAGCATGACGCGCCGCGCCAGTGTGCTCGATGCCATCGAGCCCGACCCGACGGCGCTGCTGCATCCGCTGGACCTGGCGGCCCTGGGTGCCCAGCCGGGCGACGTGCTGACGCTCGAATCACGCCGTGGCCAGGTCACGCTGTGGGCTCGGGCCGACGCCGGCACGCCGCGCGGCGCGGTGTTCGTGGCCTTCGCCTACTACGAGGCGGCGATCAACAAGCTGACCCACGCCGCGCTCGACCCCTTTGCCAAGATCCCCGAGTTCAAGTACTGCGCGGTGCGCGTCAAGCTCGGCGGCGACGCGCCGCTACAAAGCAGCTACGGAGGGGGACAGATCCTCTCGGCGACGCCGCCCTGAGCGCCCGATCGGCTGCGGCTAATACCTAGCCGGACTGCTGGAACTCTGGTTTCCAATACTCGCTTCAACCAAAGTGCCATTGCGCAAGAGACAAGCCAGATGGAATTCCTTTCCAACCCCGAGTTCTGGGTCGCCGTCGGCCAGATCATCCTGATCGACATCCTGCTCGGCGGCGACAACGCGGTCGTCATCGCGCTGGCCTGCCGCAAGCTGCCGCCGAAGCAGCGCACGCAGGGCATCCTGTGGGGCACCGCGGGCGCGATCGTGCTGCGCATCGTGCTGATCTTCTTTGCGCTGACGCTGCTGGCCATTCCCTTCCTGAAGATCGTCGGCGCGCTGCTGCTGCTGTGGATCGGCGTCAAGCTGCTGGTGCCCGAGCACGAGGACGGCCACGCCAGCATCGAAGGCAGCGACAAGCTGTGGGGGGCCGTCAAGACGGTGATCATCGCGGACTTCGTGATGAGCCTGGACAACGTCATCGCCATCGCCGGCGCAGCGGAGGCCTCGGGCACCGGCCACAGCATGTCGCTGGTCATCTTCGGCGTGCTGGTCAGCATCCCGATCATCGTCTGGGGCAGCCAGATGGTCATCAAGCTGATGGATCGCTACCCGATCATCATCACGCTGGGCGGCATGCTGCTCGGCTGGATCGCCGGCACGATGATAGTCACCGACCCGGCGCTGATCGATCCCAAGGTGCTGCCTGGCATGCCGAAGATCGAGTCCAGCGACATGATCCGTTATGCGGCCGGTGTGGCCGGCGCCCTGCTGGTTCTGGCCATCGGCAAGTGGATATCGTCGCGCGCCGCCACGCCAGCCAAGCAGCCGGCGCCTGCTGCCGCAGCACCGGCGATGGCCGGGCGCCTGCGGCGCATGCTGCTGGCGGTGGACGGCTCAGAAGGGTCGATGCATGCCACGCACCAGGTCATCGAGATGCGCAAGGACCTGGCCGACCCGGCCACGCTCGAACTGCAGCTGCTGCATGTGCAGCGTCCGGTCAGCGGCGACGTGTCTTCCTTCATCGCCAGCAAGACGCTCGACGAGTACTACCAGGAGCAGGGCGATGCCGCGCTGGCCCCATCGCGCGCCGCGCTGGATGCCGCTGGGGTGAACTACCAGGTGCACTCGAAGGTCGGCGATCCGGCCGAGATCATCGCCAGGACGGCGGCCGAACTGGGCAGCGACTTGATCGTAATGGGCACACGTGGCCAGGGCATGGCCAGCGCGATACTCGGTTCGGTGGCGCAGGAGACCGTGGCCGAATCGCGCGTGCCGGTGCTGCTGGTCAAGTAGCGTTGCGGCAGCGGCTCAGGCGCGGCGCACTTCCATCACACCGTTGCTCGTGACCTCGGCATAGGCCGCCGGGTCGCGGGTGGCCAGCTGCAGCACGATCTTGCCCGCCTGGCGCCGGACCAGGCGGTTGGCGGCAATGCCCAACACCACCAGCACCAGGCCGGGCAGCGCGTAGCCTGTCAGCGCCAGTACGGCGCCGCCGCCGATGACCACGGTGGCCACCAGGTCCACGCGGGTGCGCCGCACCACGTAGGGCCGCGCCAGGGCCGGGTTGACGACGATGCGGAAGTGGCCGAAGGCCGCGCCGCGGCGGAACTCATCGTGGCCGATGTAGGGGACGAAGTCCTCGTCCGGGGCGCTCGCCTGGCTCATGCGGCGGCAGTCTACGGCAGCACCTTCGCGCTGCCGGCGCGGCCGTCAGTTGCCGACTTCGCCCCAGCGCGCATCGGCCCAGTTGAAGCGCGGCAGGGCGCGCGGCGTGCAGTTCGACAGCGCGCGCTGCAGCCGCTGCTTGGCGTCCAGGATGACCTGCGTCAGCATGTCGGCGTCATAGGCGCGCAGCAGGTGCGGCTGCGCGCTGTTCAGGTACTGGCGCAGCCGCGAGCGCTCGCAGGACTCTGCGGCGAGACGCTCGTAGGTGGCGTCGTCCCAGTACCAGCGCAGGCCCAGTTCGTAGAAGGCCGCGTTGTAGGCGCTGCGTTCGATGTCGGCGTCGGAGGGGCAGTCGATCTTGCGCGGGGACAGCATGGCGGGCTCCTGGGTCAGGCTTCGGTTGAGTCGATGGGCTGCACTGTAGAAGCGCTGACAGATAAGCGCAAATTAAAGTATTTGATAGATTACATTACTTATGAGTTATGTATTGGAGTGGCGACGATGAAACATGCCACCCTGCGCCAGCTGAAGGTCTTCGAAGCGGTGGCACGGCTGGCCAGCTACTCGCGTGCGGCCGAAGAGCTGCACCTGACGCAGCCGGCCGTGTCCACGCAGATCCGCAAGCTGGAATCCCACGCCGGGCTGCCGCTGTTCGAGCAGCTGGGCCGCAGGATCTACCTCACCGCGGCGGGCAGCGAGCTGCTGCACCACTGCCACCTGATCATCCGGCAGTTCGAAGAGGCCGAGGCCGCGATGACGCAGTTCAAGGGCGTCACCGGCGGCCGCCTCAACGTTGCGGTGATCAGCGCCGGCGACTATTTTCTGCCCAGCCTGCTGGTCGAGTTCGCGCGGCGCCACCAGGGTGTGGAGATCAACCTGTCGGTGCACAACCGCGGTGACCTGCTGCAGCGCCTGGCCGACAACCTCACCGACCTGGCGGTGATGGTACGTCCACCGGAGGACGCCGACACCGTGGCCGAGGCCTTTGCGCCGCACCCCTACCTGATCGTCGCGCCACAGGGCCATGCGCTGCAGCATGTAGCGGGCATCACGCTGGCGCGGCTGGCGCGCGAGCCCTTCATCGTGCGCGAGGCCGGCTCCGACACGCGCCACGCGATGGTCGACGCACTGGGCCGGCATGGCGACAAGCTCAAGGTCGCGCTGGAAGTGAAGAGCACCGAGACCATCAAGCAGGCGGTGATCGCCGGCATGGGCGTGGCCTTCCTGTCGGGCCACACGGTCAGCCGCGAGCTGCGCGACGGCAGCCTGGTGGCGCTGGACGTGGCTGGCTTTCCGCTGATGCTCAACTGGTACCTCGTGCAGCGCCGCACCAAGCGGCTGCCGCCAGTGGCGCAGGCCTTCCGCGAGTTCGTGCTCAGCGAGGGCGCTGAGCTGCTGTCGCGGCTGGTGCCGCTGCCGCCAGCGATCAAGCCCCGGGGCGGTCGCCCAACGCCACGTCGAGCATCATCTCCCGCGCCAGCCCGTCCAGCTCGGCGTGCAGCTGCTCGTTCGTGAGCCCGGCCGGCACCAGCAGGTGGGCCGCCACCTTGAAGCTGCGCTTGCCCGTGCCCGGGCTGGTGACGATCTCGGTGTGCATGTTCTCGATGCTGACCGAGCGCATCGCCAGGATGCGCGTCAGCGAGCTGACGATGCCCTTGCGGTCGTCGCCGACCAGTTGCAGCTCCACGCCGCGCCAACCGGCTGCCGGCTCGCCGGCGGCACTGCGCGAGACAGTGATGCGCAAGCCGGCCGATTCCAGCGCGCGCAGCGATGCGGCCAGCGCGTCGACACTGTCGCGCGGCACGTCGAAGTGCACCATGCCGGCAAACTCGCCGGCCGCGCGCGCCAGCCGGCTCGACGCCCAGTTGGCGCCATGGCGCTGTGCACATTCGGACAGTGCATTGACGATGCCCTGCCGGTCGGCACCGATCACCGTGGCCACCAGCGCGACGGTGTCGTCGGCGGCGTCCTCGGTCAGCACCACCGAGCGCTTGATCAGCGGCGCCTTGGTGGCAAAGCGCAGGTCCTGCGCGGCGGCCGGCACCTCGTCGTGGTCGCGCACATGGCGCACCACGCGGCCGAGCAGCGCCAGGCCCATCGGTGCCAGCGCGCGTTCCCACAGCTCGCGGGCGCTCTCGCCGCGCTGCACGAAGCACCAGTCCTGCGCCGCCACGGCGCCGGCATCCCAGCCGTCGGCCAGGTGATAGACCGAGCCACCGGCGATGGCGTCGCCCTCCAGGATGGTCCATTCGACCGCGGCGATGCCGCGGTGCCGCGGCAGCAGCGACGGGTGGTAGCCGATGCCGCGATGGCGCGAGCGCGCAAGTGCCTCGTTGCTGACGCGCGCGTGGGTGTGCGCCGCGACGATCAGGTCGGTGCCCTCGGCGATGGCCTCGCCGGGCACGATCTTCGGGTTGGCCAGCACATGCACGGGCAACCCGGCCGCCTTGGCGGCCAGCCCCAGGCGGTCGTCGGCGGCGGGCGCGACGATGCTGGTGAACTGCACGCCTTCCAGCTGGCGCAGCATGTCGAACACGGTGGCCGCGAAGTAGCGCGACCCGACCAACGCAAGTTTCATGGGGGCTCCCGGCCAACGGCCATCAGTCATCGAGGAACCCGCCCTTGAACAGGCTCCAGGCCTGCCCGTCGTGCAGGTAGAAGCAGCCGTCGGCGCAGAAATCCTTGCCGGGGAAGAACTCGCGGTAGGCCTTGGGCACCAGCCGGGCGATCTGCTCGTCGCTCAGCTCTTCGAGTTCCTGTGGCGTGATCGGCATGCCGACGCGCAGTCTGCGGGTTTCCATCGGCGCCTATTCTCGCCTGAAGCCCCCATGCGCCTTTCCGGGAAAAATGACCCGGGTCAAGCGTGTGTCGCGGCACCATGCCCTAGATTGCGCTGCAGCGTCGCCCCCTGCATTGCCGTTGCACATGCCTTCAGATCCATCGCCCGCCCTGACGTGCATGACCCAGTCGTGCACGCCGCGGACGCAGCAGGCCGAGGGGCTCGACAACAGCGGCCCGCGTCGCCGCGTCCAGATCGTGGACGGGCCGCGGCCGTCGCGAGTTTCCGCGCTGGCCGAACCGAACCTGCCATGAATTGTCCGCAGAGAGCATCGAATGACGACCCTGATCTACACCCACGACGCCTGCCTGCAGCACCAGCCGGGCCGGAATCACCCCGAGGCGCCGGAGCGGCTGCGGGCCGTGCGCCGCGCACTGCAGGCTCCGTTCTTTGCGGGCTTGCAGTGGCGCGAGGCGCCGCTGGGCAGCGCCGAGCAGGCCAAGCTGGTGCATGACGCCGACTACGTCGACTGGGTGCATTCCGTGTCCCCGGCGCAGGGCCTGCGCGCGCTGGACGGCGGCGACACGGTGATGTCGCCTGGCACGCTGGAGGCGGTGTTGCGCTGCGTCGGCGCGGCCTGCGCCGGCGTCGACGCGGTGGTGGCCGGCGAGGCCGACAACGTATTCTGCGCCACGCGGCCCTGCGGCCACCATGCCGAGGCCGAACGCGCGATGGGCTTCTGCGTCTTCAACCAGGCGGCCATCGCCGCGCTGCACGCGCGCCACCGCCATGGCCTGAAGCGCGTGGCGGTGGTCGACTTCGACGTGCACCACGGCAACGGCACACAGCAGTGCTTCCACGACGACCCCGACCTGTTCTACGGCTCCAGCCACCAGTCGCCCTTCTACCCCGGCACCGGCTCGCGCCATGAGTCGGGCGTGGCACGCAACATCGTCAACATCCCGCTGTCGCGCGGCTGCGGCACGGCCGAGTTCCGCAAGGGCATGTCGGCCGAGCTGTTGCCGGCGCTGCGCGACTTTGCGCCCGAGCTGCTGATCATCTCCGCCGGCTTCGACGCCCACCACCAAGACCCGCTCGGCGGGCTGCAGTTGACCGACGACGACTTCGACTGGATCACCCGCGAGCTGCTCGCCGTGGCCTCGGACTCGGCGCACGGCCGTGTGGTGTCGATCCTCGAAGGCGGCTACAGCCTGGACGGCCTGGCCAGCGGCAGCGCCGCGCATGTGCGGGCCATGATGGAATCCTGAGCTCGCGCCGGGGCTGTGTCCCTACCCGCCGGCCGTCCCGGCGGTGTCCTTGATGACCCGATGAAGTGCGCGCGAACGGCGGCGCCGCGGTGCCGCGTCAACCGCCTGGTCCTCGGCCTCCACCTGCTTCAGCGCCTGGATGAACACCTGCGCCGCCGGCGTCAGCGTGCGCCCGCGCAGGTACAGCAGGCCGTTGTTGGTGCGCATGGCCGGAGCGCTGCACTCCAGGCGCACCAGCCGCCCGGCCGCCAAGTCATCGGCCAGCGCGGCGGCCGTGCCCGGGACGAGCAGGTCGCTGGCCTGGGCCACCAGCCGCGCCGTCGCGATCGAGTTCACCAGCACCCGTGGGGTGTAGTCCTGGCCATAGGCATCGCCCGGTGTCGTCGGACTGCCCTGACGCAGCGCCAGCGCGGCTTGCTCGCCGCGCAGCCGCGTCGTCACCAACGGAAACTGCAGCGCACGCCGCAACGTCGGCGCGGCCTCCTGCGTCAGCGGATGGCCGGGACGGCAGGCCAGGTAGATGCGCTGTGGCGGCAGCGGCTCGACCGCCAGCCTTTCCTCGCGGTCCAGGCCTGCGATGTTGCTGACGCCGACATCCACATGCTCGGCCAGCACCTGGCTCACCACCTCGGCCGGGTGCAGCGAGCGGCATTCGACCTGCAGCTGCGGGTACGCCGCCGCCACCCGGCCGAGGGCGCGGGCCACCGAAACCTCGTTCATGTAAGGGCCGGCGCCCACGGTCAGCGAGCCCGTCTGCACGGCCGCGAGCAGACCGATCTCGCGCCGCAGGTCGGCCTCTCGCCGCAGCACCATGTCGCCTCGCTCCAGCAGCACGCGGCCGAAGGCGGTGGGCACCACGCCCTTGCGGGTGCGGTCGAAGAGCGGAACGCCGAGCTGCTCCTCCAGGGCAGCGATGCTGCGCGACAGGCTGGGCTGCGTCAGGTGCAGCGCTTCCGCGGCGCGGGCAAAGTTGCCGTACTGCCCCAGAACCAATGCGTTGCGGATCAGCCGAAGTTCAATCACCATGCGTCCAGCGTATCACCGTGTTGCGCATCAGGCATTGGACGTTGCCTGAGAGCGGTGGAAGAATTCTCCGCCGTCCGGGTGGGCTGCCCGGCATCGAAGGAGCACACACCATGAGATCGACCCTTGTTTCGCTGGCCAGGCTGCTGGTCGTTACGGCACTGGGCCTCGGCCTGGGCGCCGGCGCGCTGGCGCAGGCTACCAAGAAGCCGAACATCCTGGTCATCTGGGGCGACGACATCGGCCAGTTCAACATCAGCGCCTACAACATGGGCATGATGGGCTACAAGACGCCCAACATCGACC
>Ga0105103_10000166_pt1 | contig 35564 bp, 37 predicted proteins | sample PPLLaktember2015_2_FD_79107 | JGI IMG/M metagenome (GOLD analysis project Ga0105103, IMG submission 79107) | Freshwater sediment microbial communities from Prairie Pothole Lake near Jamestown, North Dakota, USA - PPLs Lake P7 Core (6) Depth... | ecosystem: Environmental > Aquatic > Freshwater >...
AGAGGCTTTGGTCAAGGATATGGTGGACCCGGTGGTTATGGTCCTCGTCATGGTCGCGGCTATCACATGGGCCAGGGCGGCGGTTACGGTCCTGGTTATGGTGCTGGTTCCTGCCCAAATTGGTAAAAAATGATTTGGAAGTGGAGTCCTCAATAGCTGGAGTGACTCCACTTCCAAAGGAGTGCACATGGTAGTGCGTATGCTCGTAATGATTGTGATAGCCATTGTTTTAATTTCATTGCCTGCAGCCTCTTCCGCTCAACCCTGGCGTTATGGCATGCATGACAAGTATGAAAGGCCCCCATATGGCCAGTTTTGTCCTGGTCTGCGCGGTGATCCCTATGGCGCCAGACGATTGGTAAGAACGACAGATGAGGCAAAACAGGTGCTTGAACAATATTTCGAGGGAACTGGCAGGAAGGTAGGTATTGGAAACATCGAGGAAAGAAGATGGTTCTTCATCGCAGAATTACTCAGCCCCGAAGGTGTTCTGATTGATAAAGCAATCGTTGACAAGCGAACAGGCAGAATCCGCTCAATATACTAAGCTTTTTTACTCACCCCCCCCTCATTTGATATGCCATCAGGAAATATGGTACTGAATTGAAATAGCCGGTCTGGTAAGTGTATGCGCTCCATAGGGCAATTACTGCAAGGAGAGTACTGATGACTGATTTCGAAAAAGGATTAGAAATGTGGGATCATCCGGAGATTGTGTACCGACTATTTTTCCCCCGTCGGGAATTTGCCGAAGAACCAAACCCGCTGAATGCGAAGAACCATTTTGTCAAGGTAGCGGATGGCATAGCCATCGGATGCCGATTCTATCCTGCACGGAATGAAGCACCCAATATTATCTATTTTCATGGTAATGGCGAGACAGTGCCGGATTATGATTATGTGGCACCGCTCTATCAGAAGCGCGGACTCAATTTGTTCGTAACGGATTATCGAGGGTACGGCATGAGCGAGGGGAGCCCTACCGCAGGGAGTATGATCCGTGATACCCACCCGATCTTTCAAGCCTTTGTTGCATTGCTTCATGATATGGATTATACAGGGAATCTTTTTGTCATGGGACGCTCCCTGGGGAGCGCACCTGCCATTGAATTGGCCTTCCATTACCAGCAGCAATTGAAGGGACTGATTATCGAGAGCGGTTTTGCATCAGGTCAAAATCAGCTTATACGATTGGGTGCAACGCATTTGTTCAAAAATGTGAAAAACCCCATTGGCTTCGGGAATGATCTGAAAATTAAGAAAATAACCATCCCTACGCTCATTATACACGGGGATGAGGACGAGATTATACCCGTGACTGAAGGAAGAGCGCTCTATGACCTCTCTGGCTCAAATGAAAAGTCCTCTCTCTTCATCCCGTATGCAGGCCACAACGACATCATGATGATCGGCCTTGAAGCATACATGGGAGCTATTGAAAGGTTTGCCGTATAAAGGCGAAAAAAGTGGTTATTGTTAGTCGGCAATCTTGCAGCTTATGGAGACGCCTTCTCCGCTGCCACGCTCAATAGTTGTAAGGAATTTGGGATTACGCTTCACATAATCAACAAATCTCTCAACGTCCCTACCGCCTCGAAGTGTGTTGTGGGCAGTATAACACCCCCCAATGCTCATCTTTGGCGCAACATCGATGAAGTACTGGAGATACCAGTCCTTGTCAGCGTCGCAGAAAACGAAGTCAAAAGGACCGTCAAGAATTCGCACCAGGTTATGAGCATCTCCGAGGCGTGCGTCGATATACCGTTCAACGCCTGCTTTCCTGAAATTTTCAAGGGCATGTCTGTAACGCTCCCGGTCGATCTCGATAGTGGTTACCTTGCCGCCAGTCTTTGCGGCAGCCCAGGCTAGCCAGATCGTGGAATGACCCGTGGAAGTACCAATCTCAAGAATATTTTTGAATTGCCCTTTTATGACAAGGTCGTGGAGAATCCTTCCATCCTCGTAAGGTACATTCCAGCCTGTCCAGGAATGCATGTTTTCGCGGAGAAAACTAGAGACCTGTAAGTCAAGAGTGGAAGGTTTCACCAATGGGGATGATTGCCCGCACCATGCTAACTCAATCATACCGAGGGTAAGAAGGCTGATATATATTGTTGTAATGGTGGAAAAGGCCGATTTGTTACGGAATAGATTCATTATGCAACCTTTTGCCTGATGTATAGATCATAGAGGTTTTTGCCTACGAGAAAGTCAGCCCAGGCGATACCGATGTCTGGCAGGGTTGATTTTGTGATCCAACTCGCCATGGGGATGGATTTTGCCATAATGTCAACGATGCTGAAGTGGGCCATGAAAATGGTTCCAAAGATGACAATGAGCCCATTCAGGAGATACCCGTAGACAGCTGTTTTACGTGAAAGGAAAAGGGCGGTAACTATTACTACATCGATGAGCGAAAAGAGGGATGCCAGAAAATTTGTTTTGTTGAAAATGAAAGCCACCGGTGCCACATTGTCAGGCAGAAGAAAAGCGTGAACCCTATAGTGGAGGAGAAAACCCGATATGGCAAGGAGGAAGAGGATAATGATCAATGTGCTCTTTTTCATTGTCTTTACCTCCCGAATTTTACTATATGGCCCAGATAGAGCGTAAATCCGATGGCAACGATGTGGAGGATCCACCAGCCAGTTTTATACCGCATAAAGTATTTCAGCATGCTTACCACCAAAAAAGGTGCCCTATGGCATACACAAAGGCAATCAAAACGAGATGGACGATCCACCATCCTGGCCTCAAAAAACTTATCTTTCTTGAAAAGGTTTCTCGCTCCATGACCTAACCCTCCATGTGACGTTGAAATATTATATGGCTCATAAGAGGGTTTTTCAATGGACGGGGAACGGGGGTAAGCAGTGAGCGGTTATCAGCAAACGGAAAAAGAATAGACGGACAGATGATAGAATCTCATTGATAAGCCTGGGCAAATGAAGTATTGACATTGTCAGGCCAATAGGCAAATATACAGTATGATGTCCAGGACTTGCATTGATGCTTCCGCCCTAGTCTTGCTGTGCCTTTTTCAGGCAATTTTATTTTCAAATCATTTGCGAACGTTTCGGCTAAAGGTGTTTCCACATTTTGGGAACATTTTATTGCACTAATGATAAATATATTACGCACAATAAGGAGGGTTATATGCCGATTATTACAGTCAATATGTTTGAGGGGAGAACAGTAGATCAGAAAAGAAAGCTGGTTGCGGAGATGACAGACGCCGTAGTAAATAGCATTGGCGTGAAACCGGAGGATGTGCGGATTATTCTTCAGGATATGGCGAAATATGACTATTCCATCGGTGGAAAACTCGTCATAGATAGGTAATCCCCTGGATCGCACTAAATCTGCATAGTAAATCATTGCTCCATACTGTGCAATATGTACGAGACATTGAAGCAACATCGACAAAGCGTAATATGCCGCAGAGTGGAGTTTTGTGGATCATCACTCTGTTTTTTCTATGCTTATGGAAAAAACAACTCTTTTCTTGTATGATTATTGACTAAATAACATCATTCCAAGGAGAGTATATGGAAAAACCCAAAATCCTTGTCCTTATAGGAAGTGACAGCGACCTTCCCGTGATAAAGGATGGTTTGACGTTTTTGAAAGACATAGGAATACCATTTAAGCTCGACATATCTTCAGCGCACCGTCAACCCGAAAAGACGGTCAACTATGCCCAGCTGGCAAGAAAAGAGGGTATCGAGGTTATTATAGCTGTTGCGGGTATGGCTGCCCACCTGCCAGGTGTGATCGCTTCACATACTACCATCCCCGTCATCGGTGTCCCCACGAGCGGAGGGGTTCTGAATGGGATAGATGCCCTTCTGTCGATTGTTCAAATGCCAAAAGGCATACCTGTTGCCACTGTGGGCATTGATGCTTCAAGAAATGCAGCCATTCTCGCGTGTAAAATACTGTCAATAAAATATGATGATGTCAGAAAAAAGCTTGAGAAAATGAAAACAGATATGAAAAAGCATAATGATGATAAGTCAAAAAAATTAAAAGATATCCTGGCAGATTGACAATATAGCCATGTTTTGATAAGGTGAAACCATGCTCAACTCAATTACTGACGTAAAAGGCTTAAAGGTAGGTCATGCCTCTGACTACAAGGGTTATACCGGATGTACAGTGATCCTTTGTGAAGGTGGGGCGACCTGTGGCATAGATATACGCGGAAGTGCATCGGGCACCCGTCAGGTTGATGCGCTGAGCATGAACCACATCGTAGAACATGTTCATGCAATCCTTTTATCAGGGGGCAGCTCCTTCGGCCTTGACGCAGCAACCGGTGTTATGCGCTACCTCGAGGAAAAGGGGATAGGTTTTGATGTGGGGCCGGCAAAAATACCAATTGCCCCTACTGCTGTCATTTTTGATATATTCTTCGGAGACCCAAAGGCAAGACCTACTCCGGAATTGGGCTATGAAGCCTGCCTGAATGCGCGAGATACCGTAGAGGAAGGGAGTATAGGCGTTGGTACTGGTGCTGCTGTAGGAAAGATCTTTGAGATTTCAAGGGCCATGAAGGGCGGAGTTGGCACGAGCAGCATTGTCTTGCCAGACGGTCTTGTAGTAGCAAGCCTGGTTGTCGTAAATGCCTTTGGAGATATCATTGATAATGTTACAGGAAAAATTATAGCAGGAGCCAGGGTGGCCCCGGATAGCCTTGAGTTTGCCAACACCGTGGAAAGTATAAAGAAAGGCGCTGTGAAGAAGCAGTTTGGTCTTGTAAATACGACCCTTGGTGTTGTTGCTACAAACGCGAAATTTAGCAAGAAAGAGGTTACAAAAGTTGCCCAGATGGCGCAGGGGGGACTGATCAAGACCATAAGCCCTGTTCATACTACTTTTGACGGCGATCTCGTTTTTGCCCTTGCGACGGGTGAGTTTGAGGCAGACCTCAACCTTGTTGGAGTTCTTGGGGAGTTTGTCATTGCAGAGGCCATAAAAAGGGCAGTTAAGAAAGCGGATGGGTTTGGGATTCTTCCGGCATTCAAGGATAGTACAAAGGGATGGAAAACAGCATAATAAAATACTGTAAACGGTTATCGGTTATCAATTAATAGTAAGCGGCGAGCAGTAAGCGGTGAGCAGTTAACAGGGCTTGAAGAAGAAACCAGACAGGAAAAAAGAAAAAAAGAGTGTAGGGCATAATGGAAGATTATAAAGCGATAGCAAAGCTTATTAAAGAAAAAGGTTATATGGTTGCATTTACCGGTGCCGGAATATCTGTTGACAGCGGCATCCCAGCCTTCAGAGGAGGCCAGGGATTATGGGAGAAATATGATCCCATGGAATACGCAGAAATACGGGCTTTTTACCAAAATCCGGGGAAGGTATGGGTAATGTTGAGGGAGATGTCCGAGGTCATCTTTGAATCTAAGCCAAGTCCGGCACACCTTGCCCTTGGAGCATTTGAAAAAAAGGGTATTCTCAAGGCAGTAATCACTCAAAATGTCGATGGTCTCCACCATGTGGCAGGTAATACAAACGTGATCGAATACCATGGAAACCACAGATGGCTTATTTGCCCAAGTTGTTCAAAAAGAATACCCCTTGCCCGTGACGTTGTCAGCATTCAACCTTATCCAAAGTGTGAGAAATGCAATACCGCACTGAAGCCCGATGTTGTATTTTTTGGTGAGGGTATTCCCATGATTGCAGCTTTCAGGGCAAATGAAGAGGCAGATGTGTGTAACACCTTGCTTATTATCGGTACTTCCGGCGTTGTATATCCCGCCGCTGAGATCCCATTCACAGCTAAGTCAAAAGGAGCAACGATCATTGAGATTAACGTTGAGGAAACTCCGTTTACTTCATCTATAACAGACCATTTCCTGAAAGGCAGCGCATCGGAGATATTGCCGAAGATTCTTGAACATATGGAATAAAGCTGATAGCTGTAAGCTCATAGCAAAACTATGAAACGTAATTCACCCATCACCCATCTCCCATCACCCATCACCAGTGTTCTTGACCATACCTACTGTATCATTATGGCTGGTGGCAGGGGAGAGAGGTTTTGGCCCTTAAACGCTCACAACATGCCCAAGCCTTTCCTCAAAATACTTGGCGCCAGCACTATGATTCAGCTTACGGTCGAAAGGGTAGCGAGGCTGTTGCCATCGGAGCGGATTTTCATTGTTCTCGGTAAATCTCATGTCGATATTGCGAGAAACCAACTACCGAATTTGCCTGCAGCTAATTTTCTCGTAGAACCAGAGGGCAGAGACACAGCCCCCTGTATCGGTTTTGCGGCCATTTCACTGCTGAAGTTAGACCCACAGGCAATTATGATTGTTTTGCCGGCCGATCATTTTATTCCTGACGGCGAACATTTTGTAAAGACTGTCTCATATGGGGCAGACATTGCAAACAGGGGCGATTACCTCGTTACAATAGGGATCAAACCCAGCAGACCTGAGACTGGTTATGGATATATTAATGCCCATGAACCGGTTTTTTCCTCAAATGATTATACCTGTTACAAGGTAGCAAGATTCGTTGAGAAACCTGATGCCATGCACGCACAGCAATATCTTAAGGAGGGCAATTACTTCTGGAACGCAGGGATGTTTATCTGGAAGGTAAAGACTGTCCTTACAGGAATTACTCAGCACATGCCGGAACTCCATGAAGGTCTCCTTGCAATTCAAAAGGCATGGGCCGATCGTAATGAGGTACGTTTTACGGAAATATATTCACGCCTTGACCGAAAATCGATTGACTATGGATTAATGGAAAAAGCAAAGAATGTTCTCATGATACCTGGCGAATTTACTTGGGACGATTTAGGAACATGGTCTTCTCTTCTGAGAGTTAAAGAACTGGATGAAAATGGAAATTATTGCTCAGGTGACACTATCTGCCTTGAAACACAGAATTCCGTTATTTGCGCCGACGGATTGAAAGTTGGCGTCGTAGGGCTGTCCAATTTGGTGATTGTAGCATCAAGGGACGGAGTTCTTGTATGCGACGCCGAACATTCACAGGAGGTACGTGAAATAGCACGACTTATAGAGGCGAAGAGAGAGAGAAAATAGACATAACGGACGGGAGATGGTCGTCCATCGAGGTTCAGCGGTAAGTTAAAACGGGGGGGTACATGATTTCAAAAATAACAACTGCGACGATTTATGGCATTGATGGCATCAAGATCGATGTGGAGGTAGACATCTCTCTGGGTCTTCCGGCCTTCAATATTGTCGGTCTTCCAGAGGCTTCTGTTAAAGAAAGTAAGGAGAGGGTCAGATCAGCTATCAAGAACGCAGGATTTGAATTCCCCAATGACAGGATAACAATAAACCTTGCCCCTGCAGACGTGAGGAAAGAAGGTTCATCCTTCGACCTACCCATAGCAATAGGGATTCTTGCCTCGTTAGATATCATAAAAAAGGAAGCGCTAAAGAACTACCTCATAGCAGGAGAACTTTCGCTTGATGGTCGGATAAAAAGCGTACGAGGAATCCTCCCGACAGCGATACTGGCCAGCAAGGAAAAGATGGCAAGCATTATTGTACCGTATGAAAATGGCAGCGAAGCATCGGTTGTACAGGGCATCAGGATTTTTGGAGCAAAACATCTTCTTGAGATCGTTCATTTCCTCAAAGGTGATGATTCCCTAGAAGAGTTCAGGGAGACAGACACAGAAAACGAGGATATCGAGAAAGGGACGGGACTCAATTTTTCTGATATTAAGGGCCAAGCGCAGGCAAAGAGGGCACTTGAGATAGCTGTAAGCGGAAGCCACAACCTCTTGATGATCGGTCCACCTGGATCGGGCAAGACAATGCTTGCCAGAAGAATTCCGACTATAATGCCGCCACTCAACTACGATGAGGCAATAGAGACAACAAAAATCCATAGCATTGCCGGTCTCTTAAATGCGAGTAAGTTCCTTGTCTTGGATCGACCATTCAGGGCGCCCCATCATACAATATCCGATGCCGGCCTTATTGGGGGAGGACATGTCCCAAAACCAGGCGAGGTAAGCCTTGCCCATAATGGAGTGCTTTTCCTCGATGAATTCCCGGAATTCAAAAGGAATGTCCTTGAGGCATTACGTCAACCCATTGAAGATGGCGATGTGACAGTTTCCAGAGTGACCCATGCTATTACCTTTCCAGCGCGTTTCATGCTTATTGCTGCTATGAATCCTTGTCCATGCGGTTATTGGGGTGATACGAGACGGTCATGTACTTGCACAGGTTCTCAGATTCACCGTTACAGGTCAAGGATTTCAGGACCTCTTCTTGACAGGATAGATATCCACGTTGAGGTTCCGCCAGTGACTATCAGGGAGCTTTCCATGGACAGGGAAGAGGAACCATCAAATACAATACGGAAACGGGTAATGAAGGTTCGTCAGGCCCAGGAAGAAAGGTTCAAAGAAAAAAAGATTTATGCAAACGGCCAGATGAATGCAAGAATGATAAAAAAATACTGCCCTTTAACGGAGAACGGAAAGAATCTCCTTGAAAAAGCTGTTGAAAAATTTGGTCTCTCACCACGGGCATATCATAGGATCATACGTGTTGCACGAACTATTGCAGACATGGATAATGGGGATCATATTGCCGAATCCCACGTGGCGGAGGCTATCCAGTACCGTGTTCTTGACAAAAGAATGACGCTGTAGCCTCCTCGTCTTGCAAAAGAACAGGCCGTTTCTTATCCATAAAACCTTCTTACGTAGTCATTGTGAGGAGCAAAAGCGACGCACCTGCACACCGAAGTGCCGCATTACGGCACGCGGGCGTGGCAATCTCAAAGCGAGATTCCTTCGCATCACTCGGAATGACAAGTGTCAGGTCGTTTATGCGACATGACCCAATTAATCCTTACCCCAGTAATCCCTTAATCCTGTTTCGCTACCGGTACACTATGAAGCATGCAAGATACACTTGTGAAAAAAAAGTACTTGACATGAAATATACGATTTAATAATAATGGTGTAACAGGGGGGTTTATGATAAATGGGGAGAAAGCTTTTTTCTTTTCTTCTATGTCCATTGAATGCCACAGTCCTGTGGCACGAGCAAATATTAACTTTTTCTTTCATATTTCAACTTCCACATAACGTGTGGTTTAAAGGAGAGCACTCTGTCTGAGCCGATTGAGTCTATTCTTGCAAAGCATAAGAGAAAACAGGATGAGCTAATACCGCTTCTGCAGGACATTCAAAAAGAGTATGGGTACATTTCTCCAGAATCGGTAAAAAGAATTTCGAGATATCTTCGTATCACGGAAAACCAGATCTACGGTGTTTCGTCCTTCTATGCGCAGTTTCGATTCACCGTACCTGGTCGTCACTCACTTAAAGTTTGCCTTGGCACCGCTTGCCATGTCCGCGGAGGTGCAACCTTGCTTGAGATGCTGGAACGCGGCTTAGGTGTGCATTGCGGTGAAACCACACCCGATAAACGCTTTGACCTGGAGAGGGTTGCATGTCTCGGCTGCTGCGCGTTGTCCCCTGTTGTGCAGATAGATAAAGAGATTTACAGCAGGATGACGGTAAACAAACTAACGGAGCAATTAAAAGACTATGAATAAGCTAAATAAAAAAATATCACTGGCCAAGAAAAAATGGAAAGACCTGGAAGATAATAAGGAGCCCATTATTTACGTTGGTGCAGCATCCTGCGGCAGGGCAGCCGGTGCGCTGGAAGTCCTTAAGGGGATTGATGAATTTCTTGCCGAGAACAAGGTTTCCGCCAGGGTCATTCAGGTTGGCTGTATCGGGCCTTGTTATTTGGAACCGCTTATTGATATTAAGCTTCCTGGTCAACCCCGGGTGAGTTACAACAACGTGAACACCAAAACACTTCCCATCATTCTCAAATCCCACTTGCTTCAAGGTGTTCCTTACGCGAAACTTGCCCTTGGTAATTTCGGTAAAGAGTCTTTTCATGACATTCCAAGGTTCTTTGACCTCCCAATGCTCAAACCGCAGGTCAGGATTGTTCTTCGTAACTGCGGTTTTGTTGACCCTGAAGACATCAATCAATATCTTGCCCTGGACGGCTATCAGGGCTTAATGAATGCTTTAAAAATGTCTCCTGAAGATGTGATCGGAGTAGTTCGTCAGGCAGGATTGCGAGGCCGAGGTGGTGCAGGCTTCCCAACTTTTAAAAAGTGGACTGTCTGCAGAAATTCTCCAGGCGAGCAGAAATACCTCATTTGCAACGCCGATGAAGGCGATCCTGGCGCCTTTATGAACAGGTCGCTCATCGAATCAGATCCCCATGCCGTGCTGGAAGGGATGCTCATTGCCGGGTATGCCATCGGAGCAAGCAAGGGCGTTATTTACATCAGGGCTGAATACCCTCTCGCCATAGAACGCCTTAAGAAGGCTATAGCACAGATGAAAGAATATGGGCTTCTTGGCAACAAGATCCTTGATTCTCCTTTCAGCTTTGATATCAAAATTAAAGAGGGCGCAGGCGCCTTCGTGTGTGGCGAAGAGACTGCCCTTATTGGTTCCATAGAGGGAAAACGGGGAATGCCTCGTTCCCGTCCACCGTTTCCAGCCATATCAGGGCTATATGGATGCCCCACCATTATCAATAACGTAGAGACCCTTGGCACGCTTCCCAATATCCTGCGAAACGGGGCAGAGTGGTACACAAAATTCGGGAAAGAAGGCAACCGTGGAACAAAGACCTTCTCCCTTGTCGGTAAGGTACGTCGCCCGGGATTAATTGAAGTCCAGCTCGGTACGCCCCTTAGGGAGATCATATTCGATATTGGGGGTGGTGTACAAAAGAATTTCAAGGCAATTCAAACTGGAGGGCCATCCGGCGGTTGTTTGTCGGAAGAATTCCTTGATTTGCCGGTAGATTATGAATCCCTGGCATCTGTTGGTTCGATTATGGGATCCGGTGGTCTTATTATAATGGATGATGATACGTGCATTGTGGATGTTGCCAGATATTTCCTTGATTTTACCCAAAAAGAGTCGTGCGGCAAATGTGTGCCATGTCGGGTAGGAACCAGGCACATGGTTGAACTCCTCGACAAGATTACCCATGGAGAAGGTACGCCGGAAGACCTCATGGCTCTTCGCACTCTTGGTGATACCATCAAAAAAGGCGCACTGTGCGGCCTTGGTCAGACTGCACCAAACCCTGTTCTTACCACGCTCAGGTATTTCCGGAATGAGTACCTTGAACACATAAAAGACAACCGGTGCAGGGCTACGGTGTGTAAGGATCTGATCGAGTACCGTGTCATCAAGGAAAAGTGTACTGGCTGCCAGTCGTGTGTGAGGGTCTGTCCCACAGGCGCAATCACCGGACCACGTTCAGAGCCCCACAACCTTGATGCCAGCAAATGCATCAAATGCAGATCCTGCTATGAAATCTGTCGTTTTGAAGCCATTGCCGGCGATGCCATTGTGATAAGGAGCGCGGAGAAGAGACCATGACAAAAGAAAAAAAGATAGCCGTTACCATTGACAACAAACAGGTTGAGGTGAGGCCCAACATAACCATACTCCAGGCCGCCCGCGACAACAACATCGACATTCCTTCCATGTGTACCCTGGAACACTTGCCGTCCTACGGGGCCTGCCGTCTCTGTATCGTAGAAGTTGACGGACTGAGAGGCTTTCCCACCTCGTGTACGACCCCTGTCGAGGCAGGGATGGTAATTCGGACCGATACGGCTGAAATCAGGGGGTTGAGGCAGGAAATCCTTAAACTGCTCTTGAGCGAGCATCCGGCAAGCTGCCTCTTCTGCGACGAGCATGATGAGTGCAAAAAATTCATGGGCACCATACGCAAGGTTGGTGTGACAACCGGCTGCAGGTACTGCCCGAATGATGAACGCTGTGAACTCCAGGAAATCGTTAATAAGGTCGGCCTTACAGAGACATCTTATCCCGTGTATTACCGGGGTTTCCCGGTTGAGAAAAATGATCCCTTTTATGACAGGGATTATAACCTCTGTATCCTCTGTGGCCGTTGCGTGCGTGTCTGCAACAGCGTTCGATTAAACGGTACGCTGGCATTCAAACAGAGGGGCAAACTGACCACTATTGGGCCTGCTTTTGACCGTACTCACCTTGAGGCAGGCTGTGAGTTCTGCGGCGCCTGCGTATCTGTTTGTCCTACGGGGGCTCTCTCAACAAAGACAAGCAAGTGGTATGGTATGGCGGATGCACAGGTGGCAACAACCTGTACGCTCTGTTCCGTTGGTTGCCGTCTCATGCTTCAGGTCAAGAATGACGAGGTCATTGACGTATTGCCTGATTATGATGCTGTTGTGGATCAAGGCCTAATCTGTGTAAAGGGAAGATTTGCCATTCCGGAGTATGTAAATAGCCCGCAACGGTTTACAACGCCACAGAAAATGACACCCGTGGGCTATGAAGTCATTACCTGGGATCAGGCCTTCGATGTGGCCGCAGAAAAGCTTTCCAGTGTGAAGCCGGACGATATCCTTGTAATGGTATCCCCACAGTTGTCAAACGAGGATCTCTTTGTGGCTCAGCAGTTTGTAAGGCAGGTCCTTGGTTCGGCATCGATGTTGTCATCAGTTATGTTTGATTTGGGAAATGACCTTGCATCATTCCTCGACCTTGTTATTCACACGAGTACTTACGATTTACTTGAAACGGCACAGGGAATCCTTTCGATAGGCTTTGATTCCACGTATGGGTATACGCCAATCGGAATAGCTGTCAAGAGAGCAGCGCAAAAAGGTGCTGTGCTGGTTACCCTTGTCTCCTGTGATTCCAACCTCGACATGCTATCGGAAGCATCGTTTCAGATGGATCCATCTCGTTGGGCTGGTTTCCTCGATGCGTTCACAGATGGTCTTGCGAGGAAAGGAAAAGGGAAAGCCAAGGGATCAAAGGAGTGGAGCAGCGATGTAAATACCGTGACCGGGATGCTGGCTGATTCTTCTGCAAATATCCTGATTGTTGGGCCAGAGGTGATCTTTTCAACCAAGCGTCGTGAGGTGTTTGAACGGATAAAACTTTTCAGAGATCGGCTGGGCTGGAAAATCATCGTTGCCCACCCATACACGAACCTTCTGGGCATGCTTACTTTGGGAGCATTTCCTGGTGTTCAACCTGGAGAACTTTTACAAAACGGTTCAAAGAGCGTTAAATTCAGCATCCCTCCGGTTGATCCTACCAGACGGAAAAAACTTGTCTACCTCATAGGGGAGGGTCGATTCGATGTCATACCCGACTGCGACTACCTTATTTATCAGAACGCAATACCGCCATCGTCTGTGCGGCAACCCGATCTGATTCTTCCATCAAGCCTCTTTCCTGAGTCACCCGGTACGACCATAAATGTAGAGGGCAGGGTTCTCAAGCTCGAAAAGGCGACAGGGCAATACATGGATACCAAAACTGACTGGTGGATAATAACAGGGATTGCTGAGAGGATGAAAAAGGGTAAATTTAAATACAAGGATATCACCTCTATTCATAGCGAGATCAAGAAACAGATCAGCGACTTCCGTGCCGGAAAGAAGAGGGTGGAATTTGCAAGGATCGATTTTAAAGACGGAGGGAAATGGGTGAAGGGATCGTACAAACCAGACCCGGAAAATCTTCCCTCAGCTACGTGTTCCTCTTACCGAGGCATACCTCTTGGCCAGGTTGTGGCAGGCATGAAGGTTATTGAGGATTGGGTCAAGTCATCATCTTTATCAGATAAGGAGGCACAATGAATAAGGTAATTGAACGTACCATGATTGTTCCCAATATGCACCTCCTTACCGTGGAAGCGCCTGAGATTGCAAATAAAATCAGACCAGGTCAATTTGTCATCGTCCGTGCAAATGAGGAAGGTGAACGAATCCCTTTGTCTGTTGCAGACTGGGACCTTGACAAAGGGACTATCACCATCATCTTCATGGAGGTCGGCGCTTCAACAGGAACGCTTGCCGAACTTAAACCAGGAGACATCATACCCACATGCGTGGGCCCTCTCGGTAACGCAACGGAAATTAAGAAATATGGAACAGTGATGTGTGTGGCAGGATGTTATGGAATTGGAAGCATTTACCCTGTTGCCCGTGAACTTTGGCACGCAGGAAACCAGATCGTCATGGTTTTTGAAGCGAGGAGTTCCTATCTCCTGTATTGGGCAGACCGATATGTGGGCCATGGTTCGAAGATTTTTAATATAACCCGTGATGGGAGCCTTGGCATGAAGGGCCACATAACGCGCCTGGCAGATATCATACACGGTTTACCCAGTCCGCCGGACAGGATCATCGTGAATGGATGCACATACCTTATGGCCCATACATCAGAAGTGACAAAGAGTATGGGAATCCCTACTGTCGTAAACCTGAATCCCATCATGATTGACGGAACAGGTATGTGCGGTGTTTGTCGTGTCACGGTAGGGGATAAAATGAAATTCGCCTGCGTCGATGGTCCTGAGTTTGACGGCCATGAAGTGGACTGGAAGGAATTTCTGGCTCGGAGGAAACAATACATGAATGAAGAGACATCATATTTTCGGCACAGTGAGCCAAAGCCCATACTACATAGAGGGGGTAAGTGTCACTCATGAGCGAGGAAAAACAGAGCAAAATTGATACGAATCGTCGTGATATGCCAAAACAGACACCTGAAATGCGCAGTCACAACTTCAATGAGGTTGCCTTCGGATACACCGAAGAATTAGCAGTTGGCGAAGCGAGCCGCTGCCTCCAGTGCAAGAAACCACGGTGCAAGACCGGATGCCCTGTGGAAATCGATATACCCGATTTCATCTCCTTCATCGTGAAAAAAGATTTCAGGGGAGGGATTCGGAAGCTCAAGGAGAAAAACTGTCTCCCGGCGGTGTGTGGGAGGGTTTGCCCCCAGGAAAGCCAGTGTGAATCTCAATGTATTTTAAAGAACAAAGGTGCAGAGGTTGCCATTGGCCGCCTTGAGCGCTTTCTTGCCGACTGGGAGGCTGCCCAGAGTGAAGTTGATCTTCCGCCTAAGGCCAGGTCAACAGGAAAAAAAGTCGCAGTCGTCGGCTCGGGACCTGCCGGAGTAACTGTAGCCGGAGACTTGATACTCCTCGGCCATGAGGTGACCATTTTTGAGGCGCTCCACAAGGCAGGCGGGGTTTTAACCTATGGCATTCCCGAGTTCAGGCTTCCCAAGGCCATCGTAGCCCGGGAAGTGGAGTACGTGAAGAAGCTGGGCGTTCGGGTAATAACAGACTATGTTGTGGGCAAAACACGCTCCATCGATGAACTTCTGAACAAGTATGACGCCATATTCATAGGTACTGGCGCCGGATTGCCCTGGTTTATGAACATTCCCGGCGAAAACCTCAATGGGGTCTATTCTGCAAATGAATACCTCACCAGAATGAATTTGATGCAGGGATACCGTTACCCATCATCAAGGACGCCAATCAGAAGGCATAGAAAGGTTGCTGTTGTTGGTGGCGGTAACGTAGCCATGGACTCCGCACGGACAGCCCTCCGCATGGGTGCAGAAGAGTCGAGGATTATTTACAGGAGATCCCATGCTGAGTTGCCAGCCCGTGCAGAAGAAGCTGAAAATGCTGAAGAGGAAGGCGTTATCTTCAACATGCTCACCCTCCCTGTCCGGTATATCGGGGATGAGAATGGTTGGTTGAGGGAGATAGAGTGCTTAAAGATGGAACTTGGTGAGCCGGATGCCTCAGGGAGAAGAACCCCTATAGAGATTCCGAATTCAAATTTCAGGATGGAGATGGACGCAGTGGTGTGCGCCATTGGTAACAGCCCCAATCCATTGGTTCCCGCAACAACACCTGGGCTAGAGACGACCAGGCGCGGAACCCTTGTGGCTGATCCTGAAACCGGCAAGACAACCCGTGACCGGGTATGGGCCGGTGGTGATATCGTAACCGGAGCTGCAACGGTTATTCTTGCCATGGGTGCAGGTCGCAAAGCTGCCCGGTCGATTCACGAGTACCTGACCACAGGGAAGCAGTAAAACCAAGAAAAACGAGTAAATCGAGGCCGTGCTGACATGTATCAGCACGGCCTTTTCTATATTTTTTTGAGGAATTCCCTAAACACAACTGATATTTTTTATTGGATCTGTCACTCTCTATGTCATGTGGCTGTCTTGCGAAAGCAATTTGCTGATGCAGGATGATTCTGCTTGATAATACTAACGTAGGCGTTACCATACTTCATGATAAAATCCTTCAGGTCGAAGGAAACGGAAAAGATTTGGAAGGGTAGGTTTCAAAATCACTCCCGCTTGATATTCAAATGGTGCCAGAAGGAAGCTGAGGATGCTGAACAACGTCAGTGATTTGAACGATCTTCGCATACCAGTCGCAAATCGCCTTGAAGCCTTAAAAGGGAACAGAAAAGGGCAATACAGCGTAAGGATCAATGATCAATAGAGAGTCTGCTTCAGATGGTCGAGAGGCTACCGCTTTGATGTGGAGATTGTGGACTACCGCTGAAAAAGAATTGATGCAACAAGGAGAAGCTATGGATAGATTACCAAACATTCATCCCGGCGAGGTTTTGGAAGAAGAACTCTTGAGGCCTCTTGGCTTAACAGCATACAGATTAGCGAAGGCAACAAAAATCCCGATCACAAGAATTTCTGAGATTGTCAAAGGCAGAAGAAGGGTAACCGCAGATACCGCCCTTCGTTTAAGTACTTTTTTTGGAAATTCACCCCGATTTTGGCTGGGGCTTCAGAACGATTACGATTTGGAAGAGGAGCAGGTAAAGATAGAACGCGACCTCAAGGAAATATCGCCTTTGAAGGCCATGAATATGTGATGAGTTTCTCTACCGCATGCCCTCTGGGTGGGCCCATTTTTCTTACCCTGTAACGATCCAAATAAACCGAATTCTTCATTAGTATGAGCATCTGTGTCTGGCATTCCCCGCAAACACGCTCATTCGCTCCAGCGGCTCCATTCGCTCGCGTTCGACTTGGGATTACAGGGGCTCACGTCGCCCCCTCTCACGGCTAGGCCGTGAGAGACTCCCCTTCTCGCAGTTGCCGGTTCACGTGCTATCGGAATACATCTGGATTTAGCGTAACCGATCGCATAGTTTTAATGTTCTGGTGTCCGGAATTCGTAGACTTGTGGAAGCAATCTGACGGATGTTAATTTTGACAAGAAATGCAGATAGACGTTGGTTTAACGTGGATTCCTCAAGGACTTAGTTGTTAAATATTTGTTTTTGATAACATTGCCCGCATTACCTTACCAAGATCGGCCTGGGGGTCAGGCCGATCAGAAAAGTTTTATTCAGCACTATGCATATACTCCATTATGTGATTCGTGAAAACGACCAAATCGTCAAGGTGATGTTCAATCACATCAACCATAATTTTCACATCAAGATCCTCATACTGGTGGACCAGGATATTCCGGAATCCTACCATTCCCTTCAGTTTGCCGGCAAGCTCCCTTGGGATAACACCTGACGTTGCAAGGATGTCGAAGCTTTCCCTGCTTTCTTTGGGTAGACCGAGTTTTCTTTTCTTTATGACATGATTGGCCAGATCTATAACTTGCTCGGCAGCTCGTTGAAGATTAACGGCAATAGCATCCTGTTTCATGAAATCCTCTTCAAAAGGTATCCCTGAAGGCATTCCATAATAGAAACGAACTTGTTTAATACACCGTTCGATACCCTCTTTCTTGTTCAATACAATATCGTTCATATCTGGTGAAATCTCCCGTCTTTCAAGGCGCTCTCGATGATCCCGGCCCTTTCCTCATTCAGTTTCTGGTAATACGACAGGGTAAGCATCTCAAATTCTTCCGCTGCATACGAGTCGCTTGTGTATATGCGCCGATCGGCAATCACTATTTCCTTTTGAAGTACCGTAGATACCTGACGAAGATTAATGATGTCCACATTTTTTTTGAGCAATGATTCCAGGGCTATCAGAAGATTGCTCATCGCCAGTGATCCTGTTTTCTTCGATTTCTCAGGCGGCAGCAAAAGGGCAATGTCAACGTCGCTTTCGGGCCATTCGTCCTCAGTGGCATAAGAGCCGAAAAGATAGACTGCTTGAACATCAGGATAGTGCAGCAGGACGGTCTTCATGATTGCAGCCTCGCGATTTAGTCCATTCTTGATTGCAACCACCTCCCCATCATCCATATTGATCTTCTCGAATAACGAAACTCAAACATTTGCCGGTGTTAGCTATTATACCACAACTTAATGACAGCGACACGTAATCCTGTCAACAGATTCTCCATGCGACCCGATGTAGCTTACCGCAAGGGCTATCTTGCCATACTGCTGATCAAGCGCCTGGACTTTCTTTGTCTCGTAGGATGCCGGTTTGCACCATCTTTCGCGCCAGACCGGCTTTCCGTCCTCTGTTGCGGTTGCTACCAGATATACTCCCTTTTGGGGTGGGGTGAGGATGTCCGGGTTCTTTCTGAGCCTTTCCGCGACAGACATGGCCTGCCGGATTGCCAGCCCCAGGAAACGAACCTCTGCCCCGGTCAGGTACCAGGGCATAAAGCCTGGAAGATGACTGCGAAAACTGGGCCATGACTGCTTCCCCCTGAACTTGAGCCCCAGTGACTTGATGACGCCAAGATCCTTGTTGTCGAGCATTTCTCCGTCATCAAAGGTCACGGCCAGGCACTTCTGCCTGGCGAATAGGTCATCATCCTCAATTGTTAATTTTCCTGATTGAAGCCCCTCATAGAGGGCGAGACCATCGCTACCGAGGTATACGAGAAGGCCGAGGACTTCACCGAGGGCACCCATAATGCAGCAATAGCCGGTTTCTCCGGTATCCGGGTTCCTCGACTCCGAACACGTCCGGGTCTTCCATCCATTTCCAGGGTGCAAGCTCTTTAAACATTGTGGCGGCTTCGAAAAGGTCTTTCCATTCTTCTTGGGTGGGTGGGTTGCTGGTCATTGCTTCTCCTTCTAAATGGTTTGTAGCTATTGCCTACCATACTTATCGGAGGAAAGTCAGCAGGATTTGAAAAACGCTATTACTCTGGTTTGTTTTTGTTGATATGATATATTGAGGCTTTGAAGATACGACGGAGATCTTCGATGCCTGACTATCAAGGAGTTGATATTCTCAAGGAGGAGGATGATTTGAAGAGGTTTGGCATGTTTTCCTGGTTCGGGTATCCCATGCCCTTTGAGGAGAGGCTCGTGCTTATCAAGGAAGCCGGTTTCTCTTCTACCGGTTTTTGGCTCGGCCCTGAAGAGGACCTTGTGGCAAAGGGCAGGATCGACCTACTCCCAGAACTAATTCGATCGAGAGGCCTTTTTCTAGAGTATGTTCATGCACCGGATATCGGCTGCAATGATGTGTGGGATAAGTCCCCCGCCAAGCGTGAAGAATGGATGCACGCTTATCGTTCCTATATCGATTTATGTAAAAGACATGCTATTCCAAATCTTGTTATGCATGTGAACCAGAGTAAAGGCGAACAGCCAGGGGATCCAACAGAAGAGGGACTCGTCGTGCTGGCCGAACTGGTAAAAGCTGCAGAGGATTCAGGCATCAAAATAGCGGTTGAGAACACCATGCAACCGTCTTTGCTTGACCTTATCTTTACACGCATTCACTCCGACTATTTTGGGTTCTGCTATGATACGTCTCATGACTTCCTGTATAGCCTCAGACCGGGCGAGCTATTGGAACGGTGGGGCCACCGTCTCATGGTGACACATCTGGGTGACAATGACGGGGTTGTAGATCGTCACTGGTTGCCCGGATTAGGGATACTGGATTGGAAAGAGATTGCACGCTGGTTGCCAATGAAAACCTTTCAAGGCTCTCTTACTCTTGAGGTGTTTTCAAAGGATCAGGAGAAAGAATCGGCATCAGATTTTATGGCATCTGCCTATCAAAGCATCCAGTGGCTTCAGAGCCTGCTTCAAGGAGAATGCTGATGGATGGGGCTGATGGATTCTTGTTCCAGGTTTTTTTGCAGAGCAGGGCGCATATTTTTCTGTTGTATTTTCTCGATGATCAGCTCCGATGCCCTACCGACAAAAATTATCAAGAGAATAACCAGGAGTGTAAGCATTATAACAACCGATATCATAGATGATTGTGTCCTCCCCTCTTATCGGTCTGATAAAGCGGTAACTTAATACTGAAATGACGTGATTTTGGGTAATGTTATTTTACCCTTGAACCCTCGACTCCTTGAACCCTGCTCACTACTCATTTACCCATTGAATGCTCGAATCCCTTATCTGCTCTTATCCCTTGTCCCATAGCACATTGCCTATGTCTGTTTCCTGGGATCCTGGGTGTCCCATTCTTTGCTATAAATATACAGATAGGCATGGCGGAGCCGCTGCGAAATGATGCTGGTGAGATGCCTCAGTATGCCCAGCCCGTCATAAGGATACTTTATTATGATTTTCTCAAGGGACTCTCTTGACATTCTCACAACTCTGACGTCGGTCTTACACTTTGCAGTGGCAGTATATATATATGGCTCAACGAGGGCAGACCATCCAAAGATTTCACCTGGACGGTTCACCGTAAAGTGAATTATTTCTTTCTCATCTATCATGATATCGATTTGACCCTCAAGGAGTTGATAAAAATAACGTGCTTTTTCATTTGCCTTACATATGATTGCATCACTTTTGAAGCTTCTTATCTCTCCAATCCGTTCAATTTCGTTCATAAATTCGAAGCCTGCTCCTTTGAAGAGATCAGATTCTCCAATGGCCTCGACAATCATCATAACTTCTTTCATAACATCCTTAATTGCAGTCAAAGTTATTAACCTCTACTTATCTTTATAAGCATATTTTGTAAATATGCAAGAATATATGTCACACGAAAGATGCACCTGAAGACCTTTGTATACAATAGGTTTTTATCATGACAATCAATTTTTCTTTGTTCAAATTTTCAAACAAGGATGAAACGGGTTTGCTGCCTCCGTTGACTCATGCCTCATTTCGGTGTAAAATTGTAACAATTTTGGTATAAATCCAAACACGTTAAAAAAGACCGATGGCGATAGCAGAGCTAGACAAAAGGCAGAATCCTTATGATATTGATGTAAACAACCGGAAGTGTCGCCGGTGTTCATATTGTGTCCAGATCTGTCCTGCAAAAGCAATCAAAGTTGGAAAAGATGGTTTCAGGGTTATTCAGGAGCGCTGTATTTTGTGCGGGGGTTGTATCAGGGCATGCCCCCAGGGGGCTTTGACATATCATGGTGGTCTGTCCCACGTAAAAGAATTTTTTGCTGATGGATCGAAAACCATTGCAGTCCTTGATCCGAGCTTCCCCGTGGAGACTGATCTTGGTACACCCAGGCAAGTTGTGAGTGCCTTAAAAAAGGTTGGCTTTGATGAGGTCTGGGAAGGGGCTTTCGGGGCTGAGCTTATCAGCCAGGTTTACTTCAAACTGCTCCATGAGGAAACCACTCGCCCCCTTATCTCCTCGTTTTGTCCGGTAGTTGTTTTTTACGTCCAAAAGTATTATCCGCAACTCATCCCGAACCTGGCGCCAATTGTTTCTCCCATGGTTGCCATTGGGAGGGTTGCTCGTAAACTGAAAGGCTCCGACTGGAAGGTTGTCTATATAACATCCTGCCTTTCACGAATGGGAGAGATGGTTGCCCCTGAGGTGGCAGGTGCCATTGATGAGGTTATTACATTCGTTGATGTAAGAAATCTTTTCAATGATGCAGGAATCGATAAAGCATCGCTGTCGGAGACTGAGTTCGACGGACCGAGGCCCTACCAGGGGAGGATAATCCCCGTCATTGGTGGTCTGTATCGTAATATTGGGCCAAGCTTTGATGTGCTTATTGACGAGATCAGCGTCATAGGAGGGCCAAGGCGGACAACTGCATCACTTAAGCAACTGGCAGAGGGATACATGGAGGGTAAATTCCTTGACTTTGTGTATTGTTATGGTTGCGTTGATGGCCCCTTTGCAGAACGTGATTTGTCAATTCTTGCCCGCAGGCAGATTGTGGCCCAATACACAAAATCGGAAATGGCAAAACAGGATGTTGTGAGCGTCATGGCAGAGCTCGACAAGTTCAAGGACATAGACCTGGGTCGGAGCTTTCAGAATATGGAACAGAGGCTGCCTTCTCCGACAGAAGACGAAATAAGGGCAGTTCTCAAAAAAATCGGGAAGCTTCCGCCGAATCACAACCTTGATTGCAGGGCCTGTGGCTATCCGACGTGCCGTGACAAGGCAATTGCAGTTGTCCAGGGCTTGGCTCGCGAAGAGCATTGTTTGCCCTATTTGCTCGGTGAGAGCAAGAAGATATACCAACAACTTGAAAAATCTCATCGAGAACTTCAGATGTCACATCAGGAGCTTGAGCAAGCACAAGCGCAACTGATTAGAACTGAAAAACTTGCCTCTATCGGGCAGTTGGCGGCAGGCGTTGCCCATGAGATCAATAATCCTCTTGGCACGATTACCATCTACGCCCATCTCCTTCAGAAAAGCCTGGAAGCTGATGATCCGAGACGAGAAGATGTCGCGTTGATCATCAGTGAGTCAAGCAGGGCCAAAGACATTGTCCAGGGACTTTTAAGTTTCGCAAGGGAGAAAAAACTAAAAGCAGCAGAGATAAAGGTCAGCGATATTCTGGAAGATGTGCTTAGCCTGGTTGTGAATCAGCCCTTGTTTCGCAGCATTAAAATCGAGAAATCATTTGATTCGGATCTTCAGACAATCGTGGCGGATGAGGCCCAATTAAAACAGGTTTTTTTGAATATTATCATGAATGCTGCCCAAGCTATGGAAGGGAATGGTAAACTAACGATCAATGTTTCCTCTGGAAAAAAACAGATCAGAATCAAGATCCAGGACACGGGCCCAGGTATCCCTCCTGAGGTGATAAAACATATTTTTGATCCATTTTTTACAACCAAAGAAAAGGGAACAGGCCTTGGATTAGCGATCTCCTATGGCATTATTGAACGTCACCAGGGGAAAATCGATATCGAGACTGAATTAGGAAAGGGAACAACATTTGTTATCACCTTGCCGGTGACAGTCAGTGAAGAGGCGGTAGAAGAAGAAATAACGGCAAAAATCCATGGATTCAAAATATAATGATAGGGAGAGGTAACTATGAGCAAAAAAACAAAAATCTTACTTGTTGACAACGATGTTGATTTTATTGACCTGAACAAGGCCGTTCTTGAGAACAGCGGATTTGATGTTGTAGTGGCCTATTCAAGTACAGAAGGCCTGGACAGGGTCAGATTCGAACAACCGGATCTAATCGTTCTCGACCTCATGATGGAGAAACATGACTCAGGTTTTGGCTTTGCTAAAGCTATGAAGGCAGATCCAATCACCAAGAATATTCCCATCCTCATGCTCACTGCAGTGGGAAGCGAGACGGGTATGGATTTCTCCCAGCAGCTCGACGGCTACTGGATGAAGACTGATGATTACGCCAATAAACCCTTACTGCCGGAGGATCTTGTCAAGAAGATCAATGAACTCCTGGCAAGATCTGCAAAGGGATAAGCGCGAAATAGGCGTTGACTATGGCAGAAGCAGCAAACATACTGGTAGTTGACGATGAGAGAGGTATCCGGGAGGGTTGCCGCCGAATTCTTATGAGCGAGGGATTCTCTGCCGATGTGGCTGTGAATGGAGAAGAAGGACTTAAGTTAGCCAAAGCAAAGCCCTTTGATCTCATACTCGTGGATCTCATGATGCCTGTCATGAGTGGCCTTGAGATGATGGAGCAGGTGCGTCAACACGATCCGGAGATCATTATGATCGTGATTACCGGATTTGCCACGATCGAAACGGCTGTAGAGGCCATGAAACACGGAGCGTATGACTATATCCCGAAGCCGTTTACTCCTGACCAGGTGCTTGCCGTTGTGAACAGAGGGCTTGAGAAGAGACGCCTGAGCCTTCAAGCCCAAAGGCTCATGGAGGAAAGGGACCAGAAGCTTTTAGAGGTGTCCCATGAGGAATCAAAGATCCATACTATAGTGAATTCTATGGCTGATGGTATCCTTGTGACGAATAAAGAGCATCAACTGGTTCTCTGGAACCCTGCAGCGGTGAGGATGCTCAATCTGAACGAAAAACTCGAAGCCGGCAAAGGCGTGGGGGAGGCTATCCAGGTAAGGACCCTGGTAGACCTCATCAACAAGGCTCTTTCACCGGACTCTGCTCAATATACGGCAATTTCAGAGGAGATTGAACTTACCAATCCTGATAGGAAAACGTTGATGGCAAACGTATCGGTAATCCGGGACAGGGATGGGCAGGATCTCGGCGTTGTGAGCACGTTCAGGGATATTACGAGTCTTAAGGAGCTTGACCAGGTGAAATCGCAATTTGTTTCCATGGTGACCCATGAATTGCGTGCTCCTTTGTCGGCGGTGGAAGGCTATCTTTCAGCGTATTTAAGCGGCGCTGCAGGCAATGACCCCCAGATGAATCGCCAGATGCTGGAAAGGGCCAAGACGCGGACACACTCGCTTCTGGATCTTGTGAATGATCTTCTTCAATTCAGCAGGCTTGAAAGCAAGCGGATTGAAAGAAAAAAGGAATTACTGGATTTGTCTGACATTCTTACAAACACAATGGAACTGCTCAGGAACCAGGGCGAGGCAAATGAAATCACGTTTTCGATGGATCTGCCCGGCAAATTACCTCTTGTTGAGGCCGATCGTGCTGAAATGGAGCAGTTATTCACAAATCTCATCTCGAATGCTATCAAGTACAACGTAAAGAGCGGTAAAGTTACAATCACTGCTAATCCCATAAACCATTACCTGAGTATCAGGATTGAAGATACGGGCATTGGGATTGATAAAGAACATCTGTCATGCATCTTCGACGAGTTTTATCGCGTCTGCGAGCCAGAGACAAGGTACATAACAGGAACAGGGCTTGGGTTATCAATTGTGAAGCGGATTGTGGAATCCCACTTCGGGCTTATCGAGGTGGACAGCACGGCAGGAAAGGGTACGACCTTTACTGTGAAGTTACCCATAAAAAAGGAACATTAGAGGGCAATTACCATGATGGCCCCAACATTTTTGAAAAGGAGAAGCTATGGCAAGAGAAACGAAACTAAATGAAATTGTTGAAAAAAGAGATCTGGCACCTTCACTGACGCTTTTTAAACTCTATGTGCCGGATATTGCAAAGAAGGTTAAGGCAGGGCAGTTTGTGGTGCTAAGGGTAGATGACTACGCTGAGCGCATTCCTTTAACTGTGGCTGAATATAATAGGGAAGCAGGCCTCATCACCGTTATATTCCAGGCTGTCGGATCATCTACTCAGAAAATGGCAAAGTTTGAAAAGGGCCAAGCCCTCCTTGATGTTGTGGGTCCTCTCGGAAAACCGAGCCACATAGAAAAATTTGGAACCGTGGTCTGCGTGGGTGGTGGTGTTGGTGTTGCGCCGGTGCTTCCTATAGCAAAGGCTCTTTTTGAGGCAGGTAACAAGGTCATCTCTATCATTGGCGCCAGGACAAAAGAGATGCTCATCCTGGAAGAAGAGATGAAGGCAGTGAGTACAGAACTCTATGTGACGACTGATGATGGAAGCTATGGCCACCACGGTTTCGTTACCGATGTTCTGAAACAGATCATAGCAAAAGGTGAGAAGATAGCAGAAGTTGTCGGCATCGGTCCTGTGATCATGATGAAGGCGGTATGTGATGTCACAAAACCTCACAGCATCAGAACCATCGTCAGTCTGAACACCATCATGGTGGATGGCACAGGCATGTGCGGTTGCTGCCGAGCCACTATTGGCGGTGAGACAAAATTTGTCTGCGTTGATGGCCCCGAATTTGATGGTCACCTGGTGGAATTCAAGGAGCTCATTGCCCGCCAGAAAATGTATAATCGCGAAGAGCGGCGCGCCATGTGGGATCACCAGTGCAAGCTTGAATTCCAGGCTAAGCAGCTAAAGAAGACAAAAAGACGCGAGAGAATGCCTGAACAGGATCCAAAAAAGAGAATCCAGAACTTCAACGAGGTTGCCCTTGGCTATACCAGGGAAAACGCTATCAGGGAGGCTTCCCGTTGCCTCCAGTGCAAGAATATGCCGTGTGTTGAGGGCTGCCCGGTAAATATCACAATCCCTGAATTCATCAAAAAAGTAAAGGAAGGCGATTTCATGGGCGCTATCCACGTCATTAAAGAGACGAATGCCCTCCCGGCTGTATGCGGTCGCGTATGTCCCCAGGAAAGCCAGTGCGAGTCGAAGTGTGTACTTGGCAAGAAAGGTGAACCAATCGCCATTGGACGACTGGAACGTTTTTGTGCCGATTATGAAGCCCAGCAGGGCGATATCAGGGTGCCTGAGATTGCCAAGCCTACAGGAAAGAAAGTGGCAGTTGTCGGCGCGGGTCCTGCGGGATTGACCGTTGCCGGTGAGCTTTCGAAGAAAGGCCACGAAGTTACGGTCTATGAAGCCCTCCACAAGGCCGGCGGTGTTCTTGTGTATGGTATTCCTGAATTTCGTCTCCCCAAGGCAATCGTACAGAGAGAGGTTGACTATGTGGGCAAGCTTGGAGCGAAGATAAAAGTAGACGTAATTGTCGGTCAGGCAGTGACCGTTGATGAGCTTTTTGCCCAGGGATTTGATGCAATCTTTGTGGGAACCGGTGCAGGACTGCCTTACTTTCTTAACATCCCTGGTGAGAACCTGAACGGTGTTTACTCTGCAAATGAATTCCTTACGAGAGCAAATCTGATGAAGGCTTATCTCTTCCCTGAATACGATACACCGGTCCGGGTTGGCAGCAAGGTTGCTGTTATTGGTGGCGGGAATGTTGCAATGGACTCTGCAAGGGTGGCAAAACGACTCGGAGCAGACCATGTTTACCTCGTTTATCGCCGTTCACGGGCCGAGATGCCTGCAAGGGCGGAAGAAGCCCATCATGCCGAGGAAGAAGGAATCGACTTCAGGCTCCTTACAAACCCCATCAAGGTAGTGGGCGATGAGAATGGATGGGTAACGGGGCTCGAAGTTGTTAAACAACAGTTGGGTGAGCCCGATGCCTCTGGAAGACGAAGGCCTATGGATATACCAGATTCTAATTATATCATCGATGTTGATGTTGTGATCGTTGCTATTGGCCAGGGCCCGAACCCAATTCTGACCCAGAGTGGCGCAGGGCTTGAGCTCAGAAAATCCGGCAACATCGTGGCAGATACGGAGACAGGCAAAACAAGCAGGAAAGGCGTGTTTGCTGGTGGCGACATCGTGACTGGCGCGGCAACGGTTATTCTTGCTATGGGTGCAGGACGCAAAGCGGCAGCAGCTATGGACGAATATTTGAAGACCGGTAAGTGGTGAATGAATATCAATTGAAAGGTAAAAAGGCCGCTCTTGATAGACCCAGAGCGGCCTTTTTACTGACTTATAATTAATACCAATTTGCTTTCAATATTCTATTCCGGGAAAACCATTTCCCTTGCTCACGCTCCGGGCGACTTACCCTGCATACGATTCGCTTCTGCTCATTTTCGAACTTGCTCTGAGCCTCAGACAGCGAGAAGTGGCATAAACGCAGCCTGGCTGCAGGCACGCTTCAGCTTACCGGCCAAAGTTGCGGGGTACCAGACTCGGTGTCGGGTCGCTCCAAGTCGTCCTCGATGCTCGCTTCAGGAAACAGTTTCTCCTTCGGATTAACTGATGCAAATTGGTATAAACTATCCGGGAAGACATTTATGAAGTAGAATTTAGAGAAAATTCATTTTATAGTTTTTATTGTCTGTTAGGAAAAAAGCATTAAAAGGAGGAGTGCTATGATTCAAGAGATGGTCATGGCTGAGGTGACGGCTTTTATGAGGAGCAGGATTGTGCTGACGGCGGCAGAGCTTGATCTCTTTACTTATCTTGATGGCAAGCCAGGGACAGCTTCCGGTCTTGCCCATGAACGGGGCCTGGATGTGCGGGCAACGACGAGGATCCTTGACTGTTTGTGTGTCATGGAACTTCTTGCAAAAACGGATGACATCTATCGGGTGACAGCTAAAGGGGTTTTTCTCTCATCACACCATCCGGAAACGGTCCTTCCCATGGTCCTTCACATGACACATGTCTGGCATGCATGGAGTGGCCTTACGGAGATTGTCAGGAAAGGATCCGGATCGCAGCCTGAACCAGGCCTCAAGTTCAGCGAGAAAGACTGGAAAGCCTTTGTGGAGGCAATGCATGTGGCAGCCAGGGTTTTGTCGAAGGAGATTGCTGAGTCATATAACGCAAGTAGATATAACCGGCTCCTGGATGTAGGTGGGGCATCGGGCACATACACCATGGCCTTTCTGCGTAAGAATCCCTCCTTAAAAGCAATTATACTAGACCTTGAAGATGTTATTCCCTTGGCTGAGGAAAGGGTAAGAGATGAAGGGTTTTCAGACCGCGTAGAGTTCATTGCAGGAGACTTCTACAAGGATGAGTTGCCGACAGGATGTGACATTGCACTTCTCTCTGCTATTATTCATCAGAATAGCCCTGAGGAGAATCTGAACCTTTATGGCAAGGTCTTCCGAGCCCTCGAAAAGGGAGGTACTATACTTATCAGGGATCACATTATGAATGAAGACCGCACCAAGCCTCCAGCAGGTGCCCTTTTTGCCATTAACATGCTGGTCAATACCCGTGGTGGTGATACCTACATATTTCGGGAAGTGAAGGATAGTCTTGAAAGTGCAGGTTTTCGAAATGTCCGGCTTTTAAGGATTGGCGACAAAATGGACTGTCTTGTAGAAGCAAAGAAACCGTAATTGCAAAAAGCAGGCAATAGGCGCGAGGCAATAGGCGATAGCTATGAGCAAAACCTGAAATATACATTTGAAAAATCACTTTAAAAACAATGCTGTTTGTGGTACTAATGTGGTGTTTTTAACCATCCCGGAGAATATATGGAAAAGATAAAAACCCTTAGAGGATTCAGGGATATCTCAGGAGAAGAGCTTGACAAGTTCAAACATATCGAGGCTGTTGCACGAAAATATCTGAACCTTCTCAACTTCACCGAGATTGAGCTTCCCATACTCGAAAAAACAGAACTGTTTGTAAGAAGCATCGGCGATACAACTGACATCGTTGAAAAAGAAATGTTCACTTTCACCGATATTGGCGGGGATTCCCTTACAATGCGCCCGGAAGCAACGGCAGGGATGGTGAGGGCGTACCTTCAATCAGGTTTGTACGCCACGGAACGGGTGAGCAAACTTTTCACCATGGGCCCCATGTTTCGCCATGAAAAGCCGCAAAAGGGGAGGTTCAGGGAGTTCCACCAGATCGATGTGGAGGCTTTTGGTATTGATGATCCATTGATTGATGCAGAGCTCCTCTGGATGATCCATATGCTTCTCGATGAGCTCCGCGTAAACAACTTTGAGATAGAAGTTAACAGTGTTGGCTGCCCTGAGTGCCGTGAATCGTTCCGCAGGGTCCTTGTGGACTATTTTGAGACAAAGAAGGAAATGCTCTGCGAAGACTGCATGAGGCGGTTGGATAGAAACCCGCTGCGGATTTTTGATTGCAAAAATAACCAGTGTATCGAAGTAAGCAAGGAATCACCTTTGTTGTTCGAATATCTCTGTGAAGGGTGCAGGCGCCATTTTGATGAGTTCCAACACCATGTCGATAGCTTTGGTTTTTCGGTAACGATCAACAAGAGGCTCGTGAGGGGACTTGATTACTACACCAGGACAGTTTTCGAAGTTACCTCGAATGATCTAGGCGCTCAGAAAGCCTTTATGGCCGGCGGCAGATACGATAACCTCGTTGAGGAGATGGGTGGACCCAAAACACCGGGAACAGGGTTTGCAATCGGTGTCGAAAGGCTGGCGCTCATTACACTGAAAGAAAGCGCCATTACAACTCCAACCTTCTTCTTTGCCTATCTTGGTGAACGAGCAAAGCAGTACCTCATTCCCCTTATAAAAGCATTTGCTGAGGCCAACCTTTCTTTCAGCTATTCATATGATCGAAGATCGTTGAAATCGCAGATGCGATATGCGGACAGCCTGGAAGCTGATTTTGTCTTTATTCTCGGGGATGACGAAATAGATAAAGGTATTGTTGTTCTGCGCAATATGAAGACAAAGATTCAGTATGAACTATTGCTCGATCCTTCCATCCTTCCCCGGGAAGCAATCAAATTGAGCGTTGAATAGCCTACTTCTGTAAATCAGGTATGTCAGAATCATAGCAAGGGCAAACCTGAAACCAATCAACACAAGCCCATTTGCACCTATGACAACAAAAATGAGCGTATCTTCTATAATCGCATGGCATATGGAAAGAAAAAGGAGAATAAGAAATGCCTCTTTCTTGCTTGTATTTGATGTTCTTATGGAGTAGATAATCACACCTGCCCCATAGGTAAGGCCGATTATTATTCCGGTGACGAGAGGGACAAACCCCTTTCCAGAAATACCAAGGAATGCAAAATGCTTTTTCTCGATGGCAGACTGTCTATGTTTTAGAAATTCATAAGAGATGGACAGAGGCAAAATAATGCACAGGAGCTTTACCGTGAGAGCCAATGAATCTTTTAATGCTACAAGAATAATTTCCATATCAGATTAATCACGATGCCTGCGAACAGGCTGAACACAACTCTCGCTGTAAGCATGAGCCAGGCGTTTACCCCTGTCTGACGGGTGACTCCTGTTTCAATAGGGAGGCTGTGGGCTATGCCAAGCATAAGTGCAATTGTGGTCATGTCTTTCGATGACAATTGAAGAGGGGCGATGACCGCAATAGCAGCGTATAGATTGATAAAGTAACCTGCTATCAATCCAAGGGCTGATTCACCCGGGAGACCGAAGATGCCCATACAGGGCTTGAAGAATGTGCTTATTACCTCAATGAGACCAAAGTGCTTGATAAGCTCTATAGCAATATAACACGGCACAATAACCTTAACCATCTTGTATGTAATTGATATACCGTTGAGAAAGCCTCGTTTTAACGTTGGATAGAGAGGATTCATAAAAACCGCATTGTTGAACTACCATTATGGTTGACAAAAAACAATAGATAAAATTTTTCTGTAGCCATTTTTAGATATATTTCATACAATACAATCGTAACATAATGATTTATACCATCACACAAAGTCCAGCCCTTAATAGAACTGTTGAGGTAGAGGAAATCATCTATGATGATGTAAATGAAGTCATAGAAGAGAAAAACAGCGTCGGAGGTAAGGGCATTGACATATCAAGAGTTATTCGAGAACTTGGAGGGCAGAGTGTTGTTCTTGGTTTCATTGGCGGGTACAATGGAATAGAAGCCGAAGGCAGGCTCGTAAATGAAGGCATCGTATGTGACTTCACCAGAATTAACGATGAAATCCGCTCCAATGTCATAATCTATCAAAGAAAAAAGAACGTACAGACTCTCCTCAGTACCTGTGGCCCGGAGATAAAGCCTTTTGAGGTTTCAGCCCTGTACAATAAAGTTAGAGAAGTACCGAGTGAGAGTTATGTTGTGTTGGGCGGATCAATGCCAAAAGGTATGAGCGACAATTTTTTTGCCCAGCTCATAACAACCCTTAAAGAAAAGGGTGTCAATGTGGTCCTTGATGCAGACGAAGAGATTCTCGCGCGTGGTCTGAATGCAGGTCCCTTTCTGATAAAACCAAACATCCACGAATTCGGAAGGCTTATCAAAAAGAATATTAGCGATACTGAGGATATTTTTGAAGAGGCAAAACCATATCTGAGCATGGTTGATTATATCGTTGTCTCTGCGGGTGCGCGCGGTGTGATGGGTGTTTCAAAAGATGGCAACTACCATGTTCTGCCTCCCAAGGTAAAGGTCCGGAGTTCCCTCGGCGCAGGAGATTCCATGGTTGCCGGTATTGTGTATGTTTTAAGTAATGGGGGGAGTTTTGAGGAATCCCTTATACTGGGTGTGGCATGCGGGACAGCTTCAACGCTAAATCCTGGAAATATGCTTTGCACAAAAGAAGATGTTGATATTATTAAAAAAGATGTTATAATTAAAAAAATTTAATTTACTTATTTATTATGATGTTATATATATTTTCAACAGGGATAGTTGGGTAAGCAAATTTATTAAATATGAAAGGAGGTGAATGTAGATGAAGAAATTAGTGGCGTTGTTTATAGTTGTTGCATTTTTTGTAAGCTTTTCACTGATTAGCTGCGGTCCGACTGAGCAGAAGTCGACAGAAAAGAAAGTCGAAACAAAAACGGAAACAAAAACCGAAACCAAAGTTGAGCCTGCGCCGCCAGCACCGGAGAAGGCAGTTCCAGCACCGGAGAAACCAGCTCCAGAGCCAGCGAAAAAGTAGTTACTGGATATCAGGGTATATCCTCATTATGAGGATATACCCTCTATCTAAAGGAGGGAGTGGAAAATGAAATTGAAACTGTTTGGACTTATATTGGTTGTTTTACTGTTCGGAGCATTCCTGAGTGGATGTGGATGTTTTCAGGAGGCAGCAAAGGGCGAAACCGCTGCACCGCCACCGCCTCCACCAAAAGCAGCACCACCTGAAGCGAAAAAGGAAGTCCCTGTTGTGCCTGCACCCGCACCTGCACCTGCACCGGTCGTGATGCTAAAAGATATTAATTTTGATTTTGACAAATACAACATCAGGCCCGGGGATGCGGAAACACTGAAGAACAATCTTGAATGGTTCAAAGCAAATCAAGGAAAAAGGGTTAGAATAGAAGGAAATTGTGACGAGAGAGGAACTGTGGAGTATAACCTTGTTCTTGGTCAGAAAAGGGCAGATTCCGCGAAGAACTACCTTGCCAATCTCGGTGTCGATGGGAAGGTCTTAGATACCATTAGCTATGGTAAAGAGCGACCAGTCTGCACTGAAAAGAACGAAGATTGTTGGGCGAAGAACAGAAGAGCACACTTCGCACCGTTGCCTTAAATTGTCAAATAAAGGGGAGGGCAGAAATACTACCCTCCCTTTCGTTTCCAACACAGAGCAGCTATCAAGGCATATATTCCTTCCTGAAGCATTAAAAAAAGAAATTGAAAAAGTAAGTAATATTTTTCCCCTGAAAATACCAGAGTTTTATCTGGGTCTCATGGACCATGAAAACCCTGCATGTCCCTTGAGGAGACAGGGCATACCTTCAAAAATTGAACTTGTACGAACAGGCCATGGTGACCCTCTCGACGAACACCGTTTTTCGATAACACCTTCCTTTATCAAGAAGTACCCAAAGCGTGGCGTTTTTCTGGCCACCTCAACCTGCGCAATGTATTGCAGGTTCTGTAACAGGCGAAGATTTGTAGGTCAAGGTTGGAATCCACGACTTACATGGGAAGAGAGCTTCCAGCGTATGGAGAGCGACGAGGACTTGATAGAAGTTATTGTTTCAGGTGGTGATCCTTTTACTCTTTCTGGAAAAGATTTCACGTATATGATGAAAAGGCTGAGAAGCATCGAGCGGATTCAGGTAATTCGCGTCAGCACGAGGCTGCCCGTAGTTTGCCCGGAAGAGCTGAATAAAGATCATTTGAGGACACTTCGAAGATTTTCACCTGTCTGGGTAGTCATTCATATAAATCATCCGAAAGAAGTATCCCCTGAATTTGTTAACGCAATAAAAAAGCTCCATGAAGCAGGAACCAGTATAATAAGTCAGACAGTCCTCCTGCGGGGTGTGAATGATTGCCCTCATATTCTTTTAAAGCTTTTTGAACTGCTTGTTGTCCTTGGGGTAAAACCTTATTACCTTTTCCAGCTCGACGAAGTCAAAGGGGCAATGCATTTCAAAGTGAGCGTTCAAGAGGGAATCCGCATCATGCATTTCTTACGAGAAAATGGTTCTGGTCTCGCGATGCCCCAGTATGCCTTGGATATAACTGGCGGCCATGGAAAGATACCGCTTGATTACCAATACACGAAAAGACGGAGAGGGACATTGCTTCATTTGGAAAGCCCATCAGGCGATGATGGCCTTTACACAGATGATGGCAAAAAGAGCGGGTGCCAGGATTGTGGTATCTGTGGACGGGGAAGGCAGAGGCTGCGAAGATAACAAGCTGAGAGACTAAGGTCTCACATCAATCAACGAATAAATTACTCAACAAGTCAACTCTTAGATGCCTGTGGCTTGAAGAGGGCAGTAAGGTAGTTGATTGCAGAATAAATGCTGAAAAACAACGCCCCATAGATGATTACAAGCCCGATCTGGTGGATAACCGTATCAATACGTTCTATTGCAATATTAAAAAGCAAGCACGATATCCCGATGAGTTGAAGGGCTGTTTTTATTTTTCCAAAGGATGAAGGATAGATTGCAATTCCCTCCATGGCGTAGAAAGCACGTAAGCCGTTGATGAGAAATTCCCTCCCCACAAGGATTAACGTAACCCAGAGTGGTATTAGATGGTAATATGTCAAGGTTATCAGAACTGAGGAAACGAGCAGTTTATCAGCTATAGGGTCCAAATAGACGCCAAGTCTGGATGTCAAGCTCATCTTCCTGGCCAGGTAGCCATCGAGTCCATCTGTTATTCCTGCGATAATAAAAAGGAGGCATGACGCAAGGAGCAAACCGTCTTCTTGGGAAGATATGAAGAGGACTATTATAGGGATAAAAAGTATTCTGAGAATAGAAAGGCGATTTGGCAGCGTCCAGAGAGATGCTGCCTCGTCTCTAACCTTCATGGGTATTTTTTAGCTTATCGTAAAAGTGTTTTACCCTTTTGATAAAATTCCGAGTTTCTTCAAAGGGTGGAACATTCATATTGTGCTCTTTCACCCTGTTTGGACCGGCATTATATGCAGCCAAAATGAGTTCGAGGTTCCCCTGAAAGGTATCATCAAGCAGCTTCAGGTACCTTGTGCCACCCCTGATATTATCATCAGGATCAAATGGATCATACACGCTCATATGTCTTGCCGTATCAGGCATAAGCTGCATAAGACCCTGAGCCCCCTTTGGGGACACTGCCTGAGAATTAAAATTTGATTCTGCTTTCATGACAGCCTTCACGAGCGTCGGATCCACGCCATGATTATAAGAATGTTGCTTAATAAGGGAGTCGTATTGGTCGGTATTGATATTCTTTGAATAGAATGCGAGGGAAGGCTTGGGTGCGTCAGGTACAACGACCTTATACTTCTTGTTGTTTGCGGGTTTGATATTTGTAAAATGGAAAACACCGCCTTCGTCAACGTAGCCGTAAATGCCACATACTCCGTGAAGGGGAAACAAACAGATTGCCGCAAGCAAGAATAATTTTAAAATCATTGTACTATTTTCTTAAACTTTTGCAAAATTGTCAAGCCTTTTACCAGTAATATCTTTATCGGAAAGCACTAATAAACTTTAATATTCTCTTTATGTGAAGTAAATGACATGGAACACATAAAAACGGGCAATAGGCAAGAGGAGATAAGAGTCTAATAAAAGCCTGATCTTAATTTCCTATAGTCCATCGCCTAGTCTTATGATAAACTAAATGAAATCATTTATGAAAAGGGAGTTGAACATGGAAGGTGTGTTGTATGTTGTTGCAACCCCGATCGGAAATCTGAAAGATATCACGTTGCGTGCAATTGAAGTCCTGAAAGATGCTGACCTGATTG
>Ga0105103_10000167_pt1 | contig 35541 bp, 33 predicted proteins | sample PPLLaktember2015_2_FD_79107 | JGI IMG/M metagenome (GOLD analysis project Ga0105103, IMG submission 79107) | Freshwater sediment microbial communities from Prairie Pothole Lake near Jamestown, North Dakota, USA - PPLs Lake P7 Core (6) Depth... | ecosystem: Environmental > Aquatic > Freshwater >...
CCTCGAACTTCATCAATGGCTTTCTGCTGCTGGGCAAGAAGCACATCCTTGTATTTTGTGTTTGGTGGCTTTATCATAACTTTTGCATAACCTTGTTTTACAAGTTCTGCATTGACAAAAGTATTCTTAACAAAAACATAGGCAAGCATTCTCCCGTGACTATCCTGCCTCTCATCATCAAACTCCAATTTCACCCTTTTTAGAAATACGAGCTTTTTATTAAAACGTGCGGCTTCTTTTGCATAAAACTCCGAACCCCCTTCTTTTATGTAAAGTTCCGGGGCATCAATACCAATATACCTGACAGTTTCTCCTGATTCGAGCTGGATTGTGTCTCCATCGATTACTTTTTTTACAACATATTCCTTGCCATAACAGGGATTGATGGATATTACTATTATTAAAACAAAAAACAACAGTGTTGTTAACCGATTCACGCAGGGATATCTTACAACATTATTGAAGTATGATAAACAACTATCATCACATTCTGAAAATCATCCTGGCATCTTGTGGAGGTGGTCATGAAGAAGTGGTTCGGTCCAGTTCTCGCTTTTCTCTTTCTTGTCCTTGTGTCTCTTTCAGCTTCCGCGCAGGCGACTCAAGGCGTTTCTATCGGTTATGGATTTGGGGTGCTCAGCTCTCACAAAAGCATTGGCTACACAGAAGAAGGCCATTATGATTTTCTAAATCTCGCCTATCATTATGGGAGACCTTTAAGCCAAGTCCTGGGACTTCTGTTCGAGCCCTTTGCTTCTTACACGATGTACCCAAACGATGGACTTGATACGGGAATAATGCTCTCGTTAAAATATAACTTCCAAAAGAGAGAAGAAAACGGTTTTTACCTAACCCTGGGATGAGGCGCAGCTTACACAGGTATTAATTTCAAAGAACAGGGTACCCATCTCCTTTTTATCCTCCAGACAGGCATTGGGTATCAATGGAAAACTTTTTTTGTTGAAAACCGGTCCAAGCACTACTCAAACGCCAATACGGCAAGCCCGAACAGATCCATCAATGCGAATATCATTATGTTTGGTATAAGATTTTAGATCGAGTAAAATGGTTAAGTAAAAAGAAACGGGCTGTTCCTCTCTCGGGAAACAGCCCGTTTAAAACGAAAGGGGGTCAGGAATACCGCCCCTTGATATCAGAGATCAACCTACCTTGAAAATCATAGAAGCGCCTGTATCGCCTGCAGCACAACCAGTCCAGAGGCAGTAGCCGCCACCGATGATCGCCATCTCTTCGATCATCTCGGCAATGATCCTGCCTGCAGTAGGAGCCTGGGGATGCCCGTAAATCAGGGAGCTTCCGTAGTTGTTCATGAACATAACATCAATGCCCATCTTCTTGGCAAAGTTGAGGTCATTTGTGGTAAAGGGATTGTGGCTTTTAATGGCTTTCATATCAGTGATCTTGAGGCCTGCATTAGCAAGAGCCATCTGTGCAGCCGGAACAGGCGCTGCAGCCATGAAGCCCGGGTTGACCCGAGAGAAACCGTAAGAAACGATCTGGATCTCGATCTTGGGATCAGCGCTCAACTCTTTAGCCTTCTCGCGGTTGGTAACGATGAAACCAACGTTCCCGTCAGCGGGGAATGTCTGTGCGCCAAAGCTGTGAATACCGCCCTTTTCCGCCGGTCCCAGCTTAGCAAGACCTTCTGCCGTGGTGGCTGTCACGCCCTCGTCCAATTCGACAAGCCTGGTCGCCTTCTTGGAGAGTTTTACCTCTGCAGGGAACATATACCGCTTCTGGAAGGCTCTGTCATTAGCCTGTGACATCATATACTGCTCATAACGTCGAAGAACTACCGCGTCGGACTGTTCCTTGGTGAATCCTTCAATTTTGGCTACATTCTCAGCAGTGCCTACCATCTTCGTGGGCGGAGTAACGTTGGGGTCGCTGTTGAAGTTATCCATCATCCAGTTTTCATGGATGACCTCGCCACCGGGACCCATAGGGTTCGGCCATACCGTATGGGCGCCGTTGGAGCAGCGGTCTGCCATAAGGCCGAAGCCCACATCATAGACTCCCAACTCGATGTCCTTTGCCAGAAGGTTTAAAATGGTGGTAGAAGTTGTACAGGCTTGGTTAACCATAAGGCCGGGCACATTCTTCTTATTGTCTGTAAGCATTCCTGCAGCCCAGTTGTGGCTGTAAAACAGGTGATGCTGATGGATACTAACTCCGAAGTACAGATAATCAATAACCGTGGGGTCGATCTTTCTCTTCTCCAGAAACCATCTTCTCGCTGTCTTTGCACCTAACTCGATTCCGTTCTCGTTCTGCATACTGCCCTGCCAGCGGCAAAAGGGTGTTGAGTAATAGCCGTTGTAAGGAATGTACGCCTTTGTATAAGTCTTCATGCAACTACCTCCTTTGTGTATTTTGCTGATCCAAAAAGAATCACTTGTATTTATCTTCCCTTAAAAATGGGTTTTCTTTTCTCAATAAAGGACTGGAATCCCTCTCTGCCGTCCTCGGACACATAGGCCTGGATGAAGCAGTCTGTCTCAAAGGTGAGGGCTGAGGAGAGGTCCATATCCATGCCGTGATCGATGGCGTGTTTTAATAAGGTCATCGCCACTCTCGGTTTTGCTGCAAGCTTCTGTGCCCAGGCCTTGGCCTCAGTGAGGATGGCCTCCTTGGGGGCAATCTTATTCACCAGACCGATACGGCAGGCTTCTTCACCGCTCACCGAGTCACCGGAGAAGAGGAGTTCCTTTGTCTTTCCTATCCCGATGAGTCGCGGCATTCTCTGGGTACCGCCGGAACCGGGGATGATCCCCAGGTTAATCTCAGGACAGCCCAGCTTGGCATCAGGGGTGGCAATCCGTAAGTCACAGGCAAGGGCTAACTCTAAGGCGCCTCCTAAGACAAAGCCGAAGACTGCTGCAATCGTTGGTTTCTGGATACTGGCAATCTTATCGAGACATCCCCGGGAGACTCTCCCGAAGACAAAGTACTCAGAAATTGATTTCCCTGCTATCTGCTTCACATCAAGACCGGCAGTAAAGATCTTCTCTCCCACTGCCGTAAAAACAACAGCTCCCACAGAATCGTCGTTCTCGCACTCGCAGAAGGCATCATGGATCTCCTGGTATGCTGTGATGTTCAGTGAATTGACAGGGGGCCGATCCAGGGTGATGACGGCAATACCGTCTGACTTTTCAATCTTCAGATACTCGTATGGCATAGGTTGCCTCCTCCATTATTTCTTTGGATAATTATACCAACCGCCCCCTGTTTTCATACCGAGACGGTTTGCCTTGACCATATCCTTCATCAAACGGGGTGATACCCATTTCAGTTCCTTGTTCATTTCCTTGTGGAGGTATTCGGCTACATGGTAGGCGATGTCGATACCTGTAAGGTCCATCAGCTCAAAGGGGCCCATAGGGTAATTGAGGCCGAGCTTTGCTGCTTTGTCGATGTCTTCGGCAGAGGCGATACCTTCCTGGAGGAGCAAGATGGCCTCGAGAAAGTGAGGCATCATGAGTCTGTTGACCACAAAGCAAGGGATATCTTTTTTTACTTCAATGGGCTCCTTTTTAAATTTCCGTGCGAGGTCCATGGCTACTGCGATGGTGTCATCACTGGTATTGTAGCCCCGTATAACTTCCACCAACCTCATCAGGGGAACCGGGTTGAAGAAGTGCATACCCACAACCTTATCCTGCCTGTTCGTTGCCGTTGCAATCTCGGTGATGGACATGGAGGAGGTGTTTGTTGCGAGAATAACCTCTTGCCGAGTCAACTCGTCCAGTTCCTTGAATACCTTCTTTTTGAGATCCATATCTTCAAGGACGACCTCGACGACGAAGTCGACATCCTTCAAATCCTCCATCTTCGTTGTTCCCTTTATTCTCCCAAGAGTTGCGTTCTTGTCATCAGCTGTTATTTTTCCTTTCTCCACACTCTTTGAGAGGAATTTATCGATACCCTTGAGGGCCCTATCTACAAACTTGTCTTCAATATCCCTCACTACGACGTTATAGCCTGATTGCGCCGCAACCTGGGCAATACCGCTTCCCATTGATCCTGCTCCTAGAACTCCAATTGTCTTAATATCCATATGTTACCTCCTAAATTTATAATGTTTCTGGGACATAAGAAATTCCCAAATTCATATATGTTTTTAACACATATATGTTGATAACGCTATGAAGAAAAGTCACCCCACCAAAAGTTCTGAACCAAATGATTTAGGTTTTAGCCAACCTTTATAATCAGCGTGGCTGCGCCATCGCCGGCACAACAACCTGTCACGAGGCCATACCCGCCGCCGAGGAGCACAAGTTCTTCAATCAATTCGCACACTGCCCTGCCTATGGTTGGACCCTGGGGGTGACCGTAGATGAGGGATGATCCATTGTTGTTCATCTTCATGACATCGATCCCGAACTTCTTTGCAAAGGCAAGGTCATTTACGGCAAAAGGGTTGTGAGTCTTTATAGCTTTCATATCATTGATTTTCAGACCAGCAGTGGCAAGCGCCATTTCAGAGGCCGGGATAGGCGCTGATGGCATAAACATAGGTTTTACGCGTGCATACCCGTAGGAGATTATCTGTATTTCTATTTTGGGATCTGCGCTCAATTCTTTCGCCCTGTCCTTCGTGGCCACGATGATGCCGCAGTTACCATCAGCAGGGAATGTCTGTGCGCCAAAACTAAGACATCCGCCCGGTACTACAGGTTTCAGCTTTGCGAGACCTTCTGCTGTGGTGGGGGTCCACCCTTCGTCTTCTTCCATCAGTTTCTTTTTCTTCTTGTTTACTGTGACCTCAGGAGCGAACATGTAGCGCTTCTGGAACGCCCTGTCGTTGGCGACGCCTTCCTGATACTGCTGAAAGCGCCTGAGCACCACCGCATCACATTCTTCCTTGGTGATGCCGAACTCAGCGGCTACATTCTCAGCGGTCTGCACCATAGCGGCACGGTGTCTCGGGGTTCCCCCAAAGTTGTCCATGTTCCAATCTTCTCTTTCCGGCTGGCCTCCGGGACCCAGTGGGTCTCCCCAGGTGGTATGGGGCCCGTTGGAACAACGGTCTGCCATGAGTGCATAGCCTACATTATACACGCCAAGCTCGAGGTCCTTTGCCAAGAGGTTCACTGCCGTGGTGGATGTGGCGCAGGCCTGGTTTACAAAGAGTGCCTTGAGGAACTTCTTGTCATCTGTGAGCATCGCTGCAGCCCAATGATGGGCGCAGAACCAGTGGTTCTGGGCAACAGTGGAACCGAAGTACAAGTATTCGAGTATCGTGGGGTCGATCTTCTTTTCCAGAAACCACCTTCTCGCCGTGATGGCCCCCAGCTCAACCGCATTATCATTCTGCATACTCCCTTGCCAGCGGGAGAAAGGGCTTGAGAAATAGCCTTTGTAAGGTATATACGCCTTCGTGTAGCTTTTCATGTGATTCCCTCCTATGTAATTTTTTGTATATTGCCTCAATCAAGTAAAGAACATAAAATGTCTATTATAGAGAACAAGAGTCAGTTTTGTGTACTATAGAGAACAACAAATGTCAATATATAAAAACTTATAATATGTTAGTAAAGGTTATAAATATAATTTATTAGTTTTAATCGGTAATATAAATCCTGATTAATTACATATAATTCCTTGTATCTTCTCATTGTTAAGAATCAAATCTAGCTTATGTTAGAATGTTGTGCACATCGCTTTGACTGCGTGTTGAGTAGAAGCGACATCAGGTTTCGTCTCTCTCTTCTGGGTGAATCTGGTTGCCATGGGCGCTCTGTTATTACCGGTTTTGATGAATGCCCACTCCGTAAATCTGGGGATTTTCATCAATTCCAAAAGGGTGTTGATGTGATGATGATACTGTTCACTATTGGATAACGCTCCTGACTCTATTAATTCCCGAATATTCCGGGCTGTTGCTCTCATTGCAGGGTGAACTTTTGATCCCCAGAATAGTGCGTAATCTGCATAGGTAGCGGGTTCATCCCCTATCCAGTGACGTGTTGAAACCCAATGCCTAAAATACTCTAAGCACCACCAGGGAAAACCGACTTCCTTTCTGTAGAATACAGAGTTCAAAGCCAAAGAGGCCAATTTTTTGTAATCTGGGGGTGGAGAAATGCACCCAAGAAAATTACTTTTATCAAATCCAAGATCTATAAACTTCTCAAGAATAAGTTCATGTTCAAGTAGGTTTCCAATCTTTGGGTAAATACCACTAATAGCCTCTGCATATTGAGTTAACTCGTAGGGTATGAAAAATTTCTCACCAAAGGGATAACCGCACATCCGAGTGTTGAGGTGAAGCAATTCGTGACACAATGCCTCTGCAGTTCGTAATGTGCCAAGTTGAAGTTCGATACGCGCATACTGCAGCGCGATTGGGTCGTGTTGCAGCTTTATCTGATAGTGGCTTGATTCTAAAACGCTATTCTCATAATATTGTAAACAATCTCCATAGAAATCACAAATTTCAGCTGCAAGTTTTTGTGCTTTTGGCCTATTCACCAATCGACTGAGGATTGCCTTTTTTGCGGCCCGTCCTTGATATTCATGATTTTCTCCCTTACATACTAATTGAAAATTATTGATACATCCATTGCTGGTCTGTGTTTCTCTTCTGTGGCCCATCTCTAACACTCCATCAATCTTAAAACTTCTATTTATAGGGGCTCACGTCGCCCCCTCAACGAGCCAAGCCCGTTGAGCCTCCCCCTCCGCGCCCAAGAATGGGCTAGTTAATCCGCACCTCTTTGCAAGTGTTCAGTCAGCAATGTTCCTTGGTCCGCACAATCTCAGCCATTGCTGCCACGGTTTGGCCGATATCATCTTCTGTGGTAAATGGTCCGAGGCTAAAACGAACGCCTCCCTTTGGTGAGGTGCCCAGACTTTCATGAACAAGGGGCGCGCAATGAAGTCCTTCCCGTGCTGCAATCCCAAAGTCAGCGTCCAGTATTGCTCCGACATCTTCAGGGTCAATGCCCTTCACATTGACCGTCAGGAGTCCAACGTGATTGGAAAGGTCTTCAGCACAGAAAATATTTATTCCCTTGAGGAGAGATAAACCATCACGAAGCCTGCGTAGCAGCTCCATTTCTCTCCCGTGGATGGCTTCGATCCCTTCTTTTCCCAGAAAGTCAAGGCCTTCAGAAATACCGATGATACCAAGAAGGTTAAGCGTTCCTGCTTCGAGCCTGTGGGGAAAGGTTTCTGTGTGGACCATACTCTTAGAATCAAGACCAGTGCCGCCAAAATGAGTCGGCTCAATTTCTATCCCCTGATTAAGCACTAGCCCGCCTATACCGGTTGGACCGAGCATGGACTTATGGCCGGTGAAGGCCACCCCGGCGAGAGACCAGGATTTCATATCGATGGGAATCACTCCCGCGCTCTGAGCCGCATCGATGAATAATGGCACGCCTCGCTCCGCACATAGATGCCCGATTTCCCGAACCGGTTGGACTGTCCCGAGTACGTTGGATGCGTGACACATGATAACGAGCTTAGTGTTGGGCCTGATGGCATTGACAATGTCTCCGGGATCAATAAAGCCTTTTCCGTCGAAAGGGATAAGATCGTATTCTATGATACCCTTCATGTGCATGTGATTGAGTGGTCTCAGGACGGAGTTGTGCTCCAACTGGGTCGATACAACATGATCTCCAGGCTTAAGCATTCCTTGGAGGATTAAATTCAAAGCATCGGTAGCGTTGCTTGTAAAAATGACCCGATTTGGGTCAGGAGCTCCAAAAAAATTGGCTAATTTCAGCCGTATACTGTTGACTAGTTCCTCTGCCTCAACAGCCAGGTCATAACTTCCCCGGCCTGGAGAGACCCCCATTTCAAGATAAGTCTCAACCATTCTATTTAATACAGAGGCTGGTTTTGGAAATGTTGTTGCAGCGTTATCAAGATATATCAACTCTCGTGTCATATCTCCTATCCTGTGCAAGCCCTGGGATTCGGTAAACCTGCCACACGCCGGGCGCCATGGCGAATGCCTCCAGGAAAAAGGCACTCAAGCTCCATGAGGCTTATGCCCAGGCCGGTTTTCAGGTCACGATTTAAAGGCGCCCTGCCGTGATAAGAGAAGTAGTCCCGCAGAAATCTGATTACCCGCCACTGGTCATCGCTTAATGTCTCAATACCACATTCTAACGCCAGTGCCACGGCTACCTCTTCTGTCCAGTCTTCCGGGTGCCACAGGAAGCCCTGTTTATCAAAAAGGATTTCCTTGCCTGCAATGGTTCGGAATTTCTGATGAACATCGCCTGCTTCAAGATTGTGGGTTGCAGAATCATTCATTGTATCCTTCAGGATTGTCCAGGATGCCCCATCTCTTCAGACAACATCGGAGGCGGGGAATCCCTGGACTTCCACAGATTGCCTTGCTATTTCTTGGCAGTAAGGGCTGCCTTAATCTTTTCCGGAGTGGCAGGTAGATTATAGATTCTCACTCCGCAGGCATCATAGATCGCGTTGATGACAGCCGGTGCAGTTGACACCATTGTCATTTCGCCGATACCGGTCGCCCCCAGAGGACCCTTCACCCTCGGGGTTTCCTTGATGATAACGTCCATAGGGAAGGAGGTTTTCATAGTCGGGAATTTAAAGGTATTCCAGTCATTTGTCTTGCCATGGATATACTCCTCCCGGAGGGCATATCCCACTCCCTGATCGATGCCTCCGTGTAGCTGACCTTCAAGGTTATGGGGGTTAATGACTGTCCCGGCATCCACTGCTGTGGTCATTTTTATTACCCGTACCTCACCCGTGTCGGTATTGACCTCGACTTCGGCCATCTGAATGTTATGAACCCGAGACTCAAAGGAGGGGCCTTGACCGGTCACGGGATCCAATGGACCTTCTTGGCCTGCGGCCTGCTTGGAACCAACATAGTGCGTGGCTTTTCCGGCTTTCCTGAGCCCTTCATATGTTTTCGAGCCAACTTCCTCCATGGCTTTTTTTAGTTGTTCCAGAGCGAGTATGAGGGAACCGCCCGCCATGTATGTCATCCTGCTCGCTGCGGCCGGGCCCATTTCAGCAGTGTGGTCCGTATCACGGGTTACAAGACGAATTTTGTTCATGGGTATACCGCCAACATGAGAGGCGATCTGGGTCAACATAGAATCATTTCCTTCTCCAGGGTCTGCGACTGCTGCGAAAATGGTAATGCCATCATCTGGGTCAAGCTCCACGGCAACCCTGCCTGCATCCCCGGGCCCCCCAATACCGAAGGCATGGGTAGCAATGCCGACCCCCCGTCTAATCGGACCGCTCTTAAGATCGGCTGCTTCTTTCTTCGCACGATCATAGCTGGGTTGGAATGCGTCGCAGAGCTCAGGGAAGGGCCATTGTTCGTAAACCATACCGGTAGATACGCTCTGGCCTGGCAGAAGGGAATTAATTTTCCGGAATTTAAATGGATCCATACCGATTTTTTCTGCCAGCATGTCCATGGCCGACTCAAGAGCAAAGGTGACCTGAGGCGGACCCGCGCCTCGGGCTGCTCCACCAGCGGGATTGTTGGTATATACGAGCTTACCCATTGCATTGATATTCGGGATGTTGTAAGAGCCTGAGAGCATCCACATAGCCCGCATTATGACGTAGATGCCTATAATCTGATACGCACCGTTGTCGACAATATATTCGATTGTAAAAGCAGTCAATTTCCCGTCTTTGTCTGCAGCGAGCTTGACCTTCATATCAAAAGCATGCCGTTTGTTGGTCAAAAGCATTGATTCGGCAAGGCTGGGTATATAGCGAACAGAACGCTTGAAGTGAAGGGCTGCTGCCCCGGAAATGCCTTCAGACGTCATTGCCGCCTTTATGCCAAACTGCCCACCGCTGTATGCTTCCTCGTACCGCACATTTTCATATCCGAGAGCCTCTTGCAGATTGGCCATCATGCCATGGATTTGAATGCTCCTTCCGACAACCACCAACTGGGCGTCTTCTCCCTCACCTTCGATATAGGCAACGGTGGCTTCCGGTTCCAGGGGAGCCTGATGGTTGATCTGCGTGGTAAAATTGGCTTCTACTACAACAGCCGACGCTGCAATCGCTTTCTCGGCGTCGCCTTTTATCTGGGGCTGGGCAAAGCACAAATTTGGCCACTCCTGATGTATCTGGATAGCGCCTTCAGCCATTGCCTCTCGGGGGTTTTTCAGGACCGGCAATGGTTCATATGTTATCTTGACTGCTTCGGCAGCGGCAACAGCCTGGTTTTTCGTTTGGGCAGCAACAATTGCAATGGGATCTCCCAGACATTGGACCTTATCTTTGCATAGTATGGGCTGGTCAGGGAAAATGATTACAATTCGATTGGTGCCTTTGATGTCATCAGCAGTCATGATCCCCATGACCCCGGGCATTTTCTCAGCTTCCGATGTATTGATGGATTTTATCTTTGCATGGTGCTCAGTGCTTCTAACAACTGCAAGCTCCAATGCATCCTGGAGCTTGATATCCGCAGAAAACGCAGCTACACCACAGGCTTTGATCATAGCCGAAGGTCGTGGATGTGAAACGCCAATCTTTGGACCATTCGGATCGGGCCGAACCTTGTCTGGGGTGGTTTCCCCCCTGATAAACCGGCCGGCCAATGTAACAGCGTCGATAATCTTGGCATAACCAGTGCAGCGACAAAGATTATGCTCAAGAGCCTTCTTTATCTCCTCTACATCAGGATTTGGGTTACGGTCAAGAAGAGCTTTTGTTGACATAATCATGCCGGGCGTACAGAATCCACATTGCACTGCCCCGGATAGGACGTATGCCTCTTGAATAAGGTGCGGATTATCTGGTGTGCCAAGACCTTCGACGGTAATTACTTCCGCACCATCAAGGTTTGCAACTTTTTGGAGACAGGAGCGAACCGCTTTGCCATTCACAATAACCGTACAGGCGCCGCATTGCCCTTTACGATCACAGGATTGCTTCGCACCGGTCAATAGCATGTCTTCTCTCAATAGATCGAGCAGGACACGGTCTGGTTCAACGATAAACTGATGCGATTTTCCATTGATTTTCATTACTACTTTCTTCATCAGTGCTCCTCCTTTCTTGTATTCTTGTTATAATCAATAACAAATCCAAGACCTTTTACTCTTGGAACATTGCGGCTCATAGGGTGTTCTCCATACTGGGCGAATTATTTCCCTGATGCACCATACTCTAATTAAAAACCTCCTTTGCCTATCCTCAGGCAAAGGAGGCTCCGTTACCCCCCGAGTTACCTTGAAATCCCTTGCGCTAAATTCATCCTACTATTTTTTGAATATACCCGACTCAAACTAATCAAGTCAAGAAAAAAAGAAACAAAAAATAACAAATATAGATTATAATAACATGATAAAAACATTTAAAGACCATTTGGTCAATTATAAGAAAAACGAAGGCACTGTCAGCTATGTGTCTTCTTCGAAGGGTTCGGCCAAGTCGGGTAGGTGGGTATGACAGATGATCTATAGGGGGAGGTTTCACCAACGGACATAGGTCCTCAGGAGGTTTTGGCAATTGCATTAAATGTGGTATTCATCTAGCATTCAGGTATGAGAGTCCCAGGCACTATAGACAAACACTCTCCCGAACATCAAAAGCATGTCTGCCGTTTTCTTTGTATTCCCCTGGTGGAATATGAAGACTGGTTGGCTAGTTACAATCTTGTTTTTTGGAGAAGGTTTAATCATTTTCTGATGGAACTCAGAGATAAAATAGATAAGAGTTTGCAAAGTAACCAGCCACCATCAATAACCTTAGAAGAATCTATGAGGTTATATGGGATAGAAGACTGGACACTGACCCCACCACAGCAAAAGTTGCTCGTAGAGTCAACAAACGAAATGTTGGGAAAACATGATTTGAATTGGTTCCTGGGAAACCATGAGTTGCTCAAGGCATCCCTTGAATTAGCTTTTAACAAACTTTAAAATCGCAATCAAATGCCATTTCTGATGCCGTATATGCAATTGAAGGTGCTTGTCTGGTTCGTGCACTACCTTACGGTTGCCAGCGAGCAGGGATCCTCAGACGAATCACAGATTCCAGGCTTGCCTGCATTAACGTTTCGCATTCCGAGTTTGGTGATGTTTACCCCTTAACCCTCTAATCCTGATTTCTCGTAGCGTCAATCAATAATGATGTCAATTATGTGTTTAAGTGACACATTATTGCTTTTTAAGTTCTTTTTAGTTATTATTTACGTCTTAAATCACAGGATGCTGAAATGAACTGCCCAGCCGGGAGCAACGGGTATTAATGGCCTGAAGTAGAAAAAAAATTGGGCAGCAAACGACTGGATGGACTCAGAAATTATAGGAGGCGGGCGATGGAAGTGATTAAAACGGATTGTGGTCTGTGCATTAATTGTTGTGGAGTAAACGCCTATGTGGAAGACGGCAAGATGGTCAGGGTAGAGGGTACGAAAGAGAACCCTATCAGTAAGGGGGCATTATGCCCGAAAGGCGAACGGCTCATGGACGTCCTTTATTCGCCCAGCCGCTTGAGACACCCCATGAAAAAGGTCAACGGCCGCTTTCAGAGAATATCCTGGGACGACGCGCTGGGTGAGATAGCTGCCAAATTGCAGGAACTGAAAGACAAATATGGTGCTCACACGCTGGCAACCTGGACTGGCTCGGTAGGAGTCGAACATTTTGAGATGGCGGCTTTTAATCAACGCTTCAAAGGGGCCTTTGGCACTCCCAATTTCTTTAATCCTGAAGGCATCTGTTTTCGCACCCGTATCCTGGCGCGCCAGATCACTTTTGGCCGCTATCCTGTGGAAGAGCCGGTGAATGCCAACTGTATCCTCCTCTGGGGTCGCAATCCTGACGAAAGCTACATGCCTATGGGTAGGATTGTCCGCGAGAGGGTGCAGGCTGGGGCAAAGCTCATAACGATTGACCCTCGCCGCATTCCAATATCCAAGTTGGGCATCTATCTGCAGCCCCGCCCCGGTACCGATGGCGCCATAGCCCTGGCCATGATGAACGTCATTATCGAAGAAGATCTGTGGGATAAGGAATTTGTTGAGAAACATACCTTTGGTTTTGAGCAGCTGGCAGAGCATGTCAAGGAATTTACTCCCGAAAAAGCAGGGGTCATTAGCAGTGTACCGGCCTCAGAAATACGACGAACGGCACGTATTTTTGCAACTACGAAAGGCGCCTGTATCCTGGAAGGAGTGGGTCACATGAACCAGTTTGCCAATGGCCTTCAGACGAACAGGGCCTACTCAATACTGATGGCCATCACCGGTAACGTTGATGTACCGGGAGGATGGGTTACCTGTCCACAGGTCCGCCTTGCCGACCTGCGGCTTCCACAGGAGGAAAACAACCTCGGGTACGACGAATTTCCCGTGTTCCATCAGTTCGCCAAACGTCCACCCCCATATGGCTCGGCATCGTTGATGACAGAAACGATGCGGTCAGAAAAACCTTATCCGATAAAGGCTTTCATCAGCTCCGGCAGCAACCCTGCCCTAACATTCCCCGATACCAAGCTGTTCCTGGAAGGCATAAAGAATCTGGAACTCTTTGTGAACATCGACCCCAACATGACTGAAACAGGACAGCTCGCCGATTATGTTCTGCCGGCCTGCACATTCCTGGAGGAGACCGGCATCGGCGGTTTTCCGTATGGCATATCCTATTGCGAGCCCTATGTCATGTTGCGCAAAAAGGTTGTGGAGCCGCTCTATGAGAGCAAGCCCATCTGGTTGATCTGGACCGAATTGGGTCGCAGGATGGGATATGCTGAACATTTCCCGTGGAATACGGACGAAGAAGTGGCAGAACACTTTTTCTCAACCAGCGGCGTCACACTCAAAGATCTCACTGATCATCCTGAGGGCGTCTATTTTGGTAAAAAGGAATACAACCTCTGGGAAAAGATTCCCTTTGGTACGTCAAGCGGAAAGATAGAGCTGTACTCCCCACGGATGGAACAGCTGGGCTACCCCGGTCTGCCCGGACACGTGGAGCCGCACCAGAGCCCCATAGCAAATCCTGAAATAGTGAAGGAATACCCGGAAATCTTGCTCACCGGTATGAGGCAGGTAGAATATATAGATGCGCAGATGCATGATGTACCTGCACTGAGAGCCATTAGACCGGATGCGGAAGCAGAAATACATCCCGCTACAGCAGCGAAGTATGCTATCGTCCACGGTGAACTGATGGGCCTTGAAACTCCCCGGGGCTCGATAAAGATAAAAGCAAATGTTACGTTGGATATTAAGCCGGGTGTGGTCGCTGTCCCCCACGGCTGGGCTGAAGCGAACTGTAATATACTCCTCGACGCTAGCTTAAAGGACCCTGTTTCAGGTTATATCACGATGAACAGCGTGGCCTGCCGCCTTGTAAAGCTGCAGGTTTAGTGTATGTGTTCCTTTGATGGGAAATCATATGCCCGGCCCGCCTCTATCCTTAAACAGCGAGGTGTAAGGGCGGAAAAGAATGACCGTAAGCGGCTGCTTTTCGGCATAGGAGAAAAATAGTGTCCAACATCCTTTCGTATAGCTTCGATGAATATCTAAATATGGTAGCCTCCTTTCACGGAAGTCCTGCACCTGGCGTTCTGATAGGGGGCTACATGATTGACTATGCTTACAAGAATCTCCCGGAGGGGGGCGATTACGATATCATATGCGAGACAGCAAAATGTCTGCCTGACGCAGTTCAACTCCTCACTCCCTGCTCCATTGGAAACCGTTGGCTCAAGATTATTGATGTAGGCCGCTATGCCCTTATATTCTACAATAAACACTCCGGGATTGGGGTAAGGGTTTACCTGGATTGGAAGCTTCTCGACAAGTGGCCTCAGATTAAGGGCTGGTATTTGAAGCTTACCCCGAAAAAGGAACAGGATGAGATTTTGCTTCTTAGAGAAATAAGGGAGGCGGGTGCTTGTATTTGCCGTATTCAGGAGGTCAAAGTCACTATCGAGTCTCGGAACAAACCGAAAAGTTCTTCTATCTCTATTTGTCCATCCTGTGAAGAGGCATACCGCAGTGAAGATGGAGCGATTTGTCCCGCCTGTCAGGGAGGAATACTACCTTATAGCAGAATGGAGGACACTCAGTTTGTTTCAATTAAGTGCGACCTATCCGCCTGAAGGCGTTGCGCATGGTTTCAGAATCGCAACTTCAAAATGCAGCCCCCGATAAGCACACCGAGGGCTGCAACACCATGAAATGTTCTTACAATTTCTCTAATATTTTACAAATGTAAGCTCAAGAATGTGCGTGTCAACACCCGATCGACCTTTCTGAAAAAAGCCATTATTGTTTCTCCAATGCCACAGCGCATGCCTTATATTCTGCCGTAAATGTCGCAGGGTCATACACAGCGTTTGTCAGCCAGTTGGCGCATCCTTCCCTGAAATGGAAGGCCATCCATACCATACCGGGGGGTACCTCCGGAGTCACCTTGGCTTTAACTGTCACCTCACCCCTCCGCGACCGGACCTTGACATATTCCCCATGCCGGATGCCCAGCCTCTGTGCATCAGCCTGGGAAATATCGGCCGTTTCCTCCGACAGAATAGCATCCAACCCTGTCCGACCGGTTTGTGTCCGCGTATGATAATGGTAGAGTCTTCGTCCTGTACTCAGGACGAAAGGATATTTCTCGTCCGGTACTTCCGCGGGTGGCTTCCAGTCAACAGGGCTGAATATACCTTTTCCATGGCTGAACACCCCATATTTATGGAGGAACTGGGTGCCAGGATGATCTGCATTTGGACACGGCCACTGGATACCGTCACTCTCAATGCGGCTGTATTTGATGCCGCCAAATGCGGGTGCCAGAACCGAGACTTCATTGTCCCATATCTCCTGTGAGCTACTGGATTTCCAGTTTTTTCCCATCCGTTTGGCAAGTTCTTTGAAGATCCACCAGTTCGGTTTGGCTTCACCGGGTGGGGTTTTTATTTTGCGAACCCGGTTTACACGTCGCTCACTGCTACTGAAGGTTCCGTCATCTTCGCTCCATGCAGCAGAAGGAAATACCACATGGGCAAAGCGGGTTGTCTCAGTGGGGAAAATATCCTGACATACAAGAAATTCTGCACTGGCAAGTTCATGCTCGGTCTTATGGATGTCAGGTTCTGTGTTCGCAAGATTTTCGCCGAAGACATAGAAAGCCCGAATCTTTTTGTTGGCCAACCCCTCCATCATCTGGGGCATCATCAGACCATTTTGATCTGGCAGCTTTTTAACTTTCCATGCCTTTGCAAACTTAGCCCTCGCAGATTCATCGATTACCTTCTGGTACCCGGGAAATACATTGGGTAAGGCCCCCATATCGCAGGCGCCCTGAACGTTGTTTTGACCTCTCAAGGGATTTACCCCGCCGGAAGGAACACCCATATTCCCTAATAGCAACTGGAGGTTGGCGGTGCTCAAAACATTATCCTTCCCGGTTGTGTGCTCCGTAATTCCAAGGGTATAGCACAGCATGGCTGGTTTCACCGAGGCGAGCATACGGGCCACCCCTCGAATGGTTTCGACATTTACTCCGGAGATTTCCTCTGCCCGTTCGACGGGATATTCGAGTATTTTAGCCTTGAAGGTATCAAAATTATCACAGCTATTCTGCACAAAATCCTTGTCATAGAGATTTTCACTGATAAGCACATTCATAAGGCCGTTTAAGAAGGCAATGTCGGTGCCCACCTTGATCTGACAGTGGATATCTGCATAATCTACAAGGGCGTGTCTTCGAGGATCCACCACGATAAGCTTCGCACCTTTCCGTACCGCATTTTTCAAAAATGTGGCTGCTACAGGATGGGCCTCTGTCATGTTTGTGCCAATACAGAGAAACATCTTGGCGTCTGCAAACTCACCAAAAGAATTTGTCATGGCCCCCGAGCCAAAAGATTGCGCCAGACCGGCGACAGTGGGGGCGTGTCAGGTACGTGCGCAGTGATCGATATTATTGGTACCGATCACTGCGCGGAATAGTTTCTGCATTTGGTATGAATCTTCGTTGATACTTCGGGCACAACTGACACCGGCAATTGCATCGGGACCACTCTCGGCAATGATCTGTTTGAATTTGCTTGCTACCAGATCAAGGGCTTCATCCCATGAGGCTTCACGGAAGGTGCCGTTCTCCTTGATTAGCGGGGTTGTCAGTCGATCCTCCGAATAGATAAAGTCGTAGCCGAACCGTCCTTTTACGCACAGTCGTCCTTTATTCGGTGAGCCGTCTTCCACGGCTGAGACATAGACAATCTGCTCTCCTTTAGTGTGCAAGTGTAGCTGACAGCCTACTCCACAATAGGGGCAGGTAGTTCGTACTTTTTGTATCTCCCATGGACGTCCCTTGCCCAGCGCTTTCTTTGGTACCAAAGCCCCCACCGGGCATGCCTGTACGCACTGTCCACAAAAGACACAATTACTTTCCTGCAGGGGCCCATCAAAAGCCGTGGCTATTTTTGTATCAAATCCACGATTCGTGCTTGCAATAGCTGAAATTCCCTGAATCTCATCACAGACCCGGACGCATCTCTGACATAAGATACACTTGTTATAATCCCGTACTATAAATGGGTTGGAAGAATCAACGGGATAACCGTACCTCCCTCCTTCTTCCTCGCGTGTAGTTGTCACTCCCAGCTCGTAAGCCAGGTTTTGCAGCGCGCAATCCCCTGTTTTTTCGCATGTCATACAATCAAGGGGGTGACACGAGACAAGAAGTTCCACAACAAAGCGGCGTGCATTCAGCACTCGTTCGCTATGCGTTTGAATCTTCATCCCATCCACCACCGGAGCTGTGCAGGCAGCGACCAGACTTGGCGATTTCTCAACCTCTACCAGGCATACCCGACAGGCCCCAACAGGGCTCAATCCTGCGAGATAACAAAGGGTTGGAATGTTAACCCCGTTTTCTTTGGCTACATCAAGTATTGTCTGACCTGGCTCAGCTCCATAAACTATTCCGTTAAGCGTGACTTTCATCAGCAGCCCTCCTTCATCTCCGCTCAAACATTGTGCAGAGTAAAATATATGGACGGGTAAAACCCGTTCTTCATCGATACTATTACTGGGGCTTGCGTCGCCCCCTCCACCAGCAAAGCGCCACCCGCAAGCAGGTACCCGGGCCTCCCCTTCATGCTCATTTCATTCGCTGTATAATTTCCAACACCAGTGTCAATGACACGGATACCCGAAGACGCAAGCCACACAGAGAACCACCCTTTCAAGCGTGGACTTTTTTGCACCATGGACTTGCCCATGGGATTCTATTCAGCTTCATTCTACCTTTTTAATAATATGTTATCAAGTATTAATTGTTAGTATTGGTATTAAAATATCTATATTAGTTCTAATTAACGATATTTTTCTTTTCTATACTACTGGTTTTATGATAACTTTTTATGAACTGCTGGAGGAGTCAGGCTCGACTTAAAAGAGGGGCAAATATTAACCCTTTGCGATGGTAAAGCTTGCTCTCAATTATGGCATAAGGGCTACCATAAGTAGTGAAAAAGAAGGCAAACCCACAAGTTGTTACAGCTGCTGTCATTGAGAGAAATGGCCATATACTTATAGCCAAAAGAAAACAAGGAAAAAGGCATGTGGGAAACTGGGAGTTCCCTGGCGGTACGCTTGAAGAAGGAGAAACTTACGAACAATGCCTAAAAAGGGAACTTCAGGAAGAGCTTGCCATAACATCCGAGATTGGCGATCTCATTTGTTCAAGCGAATACAACTATACGCCTGACTGGACAGTTAGGTTGCTGGTCTATCGGGCAACTGTGGTCTCTGGTACTTTCAGCCTTAATGATCATGACGAGATACGATGGGTAAAGCCAGAAGATCTCGTTCATTACGACTTCCCTGAGGCGGACAAACCGATTGTAAAAAAACTTATCTTGGAAAAGAGGAAACACTCAAAACCATATGCTCCATGATATGAGCGATAAACTTTGGACAAACAGTACGCAGGATGATTTTTATCTTAAAACGGGAATGACGTTTTTACAGGATGGAGACTGCCAGAATGCCCTTGAATTTCTTTCTATCGCTACCGATATAAATCCTCAGTTTGGTGAAGCTTATGGATACATGGGTGTTGCTTTTTATACACTTGGTATGTGGACAGAAGCTATGGACAGCTATCAAAAGGCCCTCTCGCTCGATTCAAGTTTAGAGAAAGTATACTTCTTTCGAGGTGTGCTCCACTCCAAACTTGCCCATTATGAGGAAGCGGTAAACGATTTCAGCATTGCCATAGAGTGGGACAATTTGTTTGATGATGCTTACTGCTATCGGGGAGCTTGCAGGGCTTTCCTGAATGATCATAAGGGTGCTATCTCTGATCTAAGACTCGCAGCACACCTTGGCAACAGAATAGCACAGAAGATGCTCAACTTACGGGGCATTCTGTGGTGATGTGCGTTGGCTGCCGACGAAACTTTAAAGATGGTTTTGGCGGAATCAAGTATTACCCTCGAATACTCGTTTGAATATTGTCTCAACATACTTGAAATAATGCTCATTAGTGGTAATGCTCTCGATCTCGGCATTGCTCAGATACTGCCCGATACCCTGGTCTTTTATAAGTTCTGCCCTGAAATCGAGTCCCTGTTCGTAGCATTTCATAGCAACGCCTTGCGTGAGCTTGTAAGCTTCCTGGCGAGTGAGACCTTTTTTTATCAAACTCAGTAGGATTGCCTCTGAGTGGTGCAAACCTCGGGACATGGAGAGATTTTTTTCCATTCTATCAGGGTAGACCATGAGGTTCTTATACATGTTCTTAACGCGTTCAAGCATATAGTCGAGGAGTATAGTAGCATCGGGGGCGATAACCCTCTCAACAGAAGAATGGCTGATGTCCCTTTCGTGCCACAAAGGAATATTTTCTAAGGCCGAAAGTGCATACCCTCTGAGAAGCCGTGCAAGCCCGCAGAGATTTTCTGACGCGATGGGGTTTCTCTTGTGAGGCATTGCCGATGATCCCGTCTGGCCTTTGGAGAAAAACTCTTCGGCCTCTCCGACTTCTGTTCGCTGAAGGTTTCTTATCTCAAGGGACATTTTTTCTATGGATGAGGCGATAATTGCCAGGGTTGTAAAGAACTCTGCGTGGTAATCTCGTGGGATTATCTGTGTTGATATAGGGGCCGGATTCAGCCCCAAATGCTTACAGACGTAATCTTCGATAGAAGGTTGAAGGTGGGCGAACGTCCCCACAGCCCCTGATATCTTTCCATGGCTGACCCGATCTTTGGCTGCCTTCATTCGTTCAAGGTTTCTCCTCATCTCGTCATAAAAATGGGCCATTTTCAAACCAAAGGTAATGGGCTCTGCATGGATGCCATGGGTCCGGCCAATCATGGGGGTGAACTTATGTTCGTAGGCCCTGTCTTTTAAAACTGCCATAAAATTCTCTATGTCATTAATCAGTACCTCTGACGCCTCTTTAAGAAGACACGCAAAGGATGTGTCGAGGATATCGGATGATGTTGCCCCCATGTGAATGTATTTTGAAGAAGGACCGACAAATTCTGCTACAGATTCAATGAAAGCAACAACATCATGCTTTGTTCGTTTCTCAATTTCATTGATTCTCTCAATATTGAAATTGGCCTTCTCTTTAATAGTCTTCAAGTCTTCAGGAGATATTTCTGATAAACTACCGTAGGCTTCGCATATAAGTATCTCTATTCTAAGCCATTTGTTGAATCTGTTTTCTTCTGACCATATGTCGGCCATGCGTTTTAAGGTATATCGTTCGATCATAGGTGTATATTACCCGAAGCATATTTGCTTGTCAATAAAATGAAGGGGGGCGAGCGAGAAAAGCGGGAAGAGCTGGACGGGTGAGAGAAGGAGGCATGAATCTTGTGGCTATTGTCGATTGAGTAATTGGGTTGACTCGGTTGATTAGAAGCACAAATACTCCATGTTATTAAACGGCAGCTATTCCTCTGTCTGATTGTACTTGATGTGAGCATTAATCAACCAATCAACTAATCAACAGGTTGCATCTCCTGAAGAGGGGGCGACGTGAGCCCCAGAAAAAAGAATTACCCCCATCTGAGGGATGGGGGTAAGGGCAGAGGAAGGGACAGTAAGTCGATGGCACATCGAGTACTGGCCCTCTCAGATTGGGCTATGGAAACATGGGTTACATATTCAGAAGCATCCTTTTATACCTTTTTTTAATGTCAATAAAAAGTTAGTATTAGTTATAATTGGTACTGATTGTATAATATAACAGATTATAGACAAAAGGCAAGAGTTTTTTACTGGAAAGTTCGGAAATGTGGTGAAGGTTATCGAGTGAGAAGGAAACCCCACCAGGAATTTATCCGGTGAGAGTTGACAAGATTCCAGCCATGGAATAGCTGAAGGAGCTGATCTTTATTCGTTCTTAAGATCCCGGATACGAAGAGATACCCGTCTTTCTGTACAAAATTCGCAACAGTTTCTGAATATTCTGAAAAGGTTTTGATATCGATATTGGCAAGAACGATGTCGTATATTCCCTGAATGTCATGCAGATTGGTGCATGCAAGGTCTATGGTATCTGCTCCGTTTAAATACACGTTCTTTTTGGCATTAAGAACCGCATCCAGATCATTGTCCACAGCAATGATCTTTCCTGCTCCGAGAAGGTGGGCATTTAGGGCGAGGATGCCTGAGCCACATCCAATATCAAGCACTGTTTTCCCTATGAAGACAAAGGAATCCATGAGTTTGATCATGATTTTCGTAGATTCATGTCTACCTGTCCCGAAGGCCATGCCAGGCTCAATTACAATTTCTCGACCCTTACCTTTCTTTTTATTCCAGGGGGCTCTAATTATAAGTTTGCCTATCGTTATTGGCCTAAAGTATTGTTTGGTGAGTTCGCTATAATCCTTCAGTTCTTCTTGTTTAACTATTACATTGATAATTTTAAGACATGAGGTGTTTAGCTGACGCAAAAATAATTCTGGCTCATCGGGGTAACATTTGATCAGGGTGAGATTGCCCTGCTCCTCTAACCAGACCCCTGTGCCAGCAAGCTGGTAAATATCGTCTGTCAGGAGTTCTTCCTGGCCTTTTTCGGCAAGAATCTCCACGCGGGTAACGTTCTTGGACCGGGCTTTGCTCATAAGGCAATTGCGTCTACTTCGGGAAGTCTGGCTTTTTTGGAGTAGCCCCTGATCCAGTCATTGTACGTGTCTTTCGCGCGAGAAAGGATCAATTCGTCGCATTCGAGCGATCTCAGGAGGGCCACAGCGTATTCAGAAGCTTTTTTCTCAATACCAATAACAAGTTGCTTGCTTTCAGGGGAGATATTCTCCAGCCCCCGATGATTTGATGCAAAAATAGCACAGTACGCGGTCTCTGCATCTTCCCTGGACAGGTTTTCATAATGAAGGATATGGCCGAGTTCGTGGGCGATGAGAAGAACTTCAAGAACGTCATCATTGAATTTCCCGATGATGAGTGTCATTCCCCGCACAGGTTGATATCGTATCTTGAGACAGCAGAAATTTGGTGCGTCAACTGTTTCGTTGACCTCTATCCGCACACCTTTTTTTACAAAGAGATTATAAATTTTTTGCCTGATGCATTCATGCATTCTTATGGATCACGCTCCCTATCTTCGTGATCGCATATCCGGTAAAATCTCGAATGTTGTGAAGAAGGGTGGGTTGTTCAAAAATAGCGAGGAATGTTTTAACATGGCCATAGTAGTATTGATCCACGGGTATGACAAGATCGAATCTCTCATTGAATTGATGGATAAAATCAAGGCTCAGCATATGAGCAACATGGCGGATTCCAAAGGTGGCTTCAGCTTCACCCTGAAGAACCTTAAGCCCTGCTTCAAGATGAGAGTCTGCTTCCAATGTATAGCCTTGTATCTTTCCCGGATCAATACCTTTCTCGTGGAGTAAAAAGTCAACCAGGATCCTTGTTCCTGAGCCCTGATTCCTGTTGACGAATTTGATATTTCTTGAGGCTATGTCTTCCATTCCCCGAATCCCTTTCGAATTGCCTTTGCCGACTATAAGCCCCTGTTCACGAGTATAAAGCTCTACAACGATATAGTCATCCCTTGAGAGGTATCTATCGAGGTAAGCAAGGTCTTGATCTTTTTTTTCTACATCAAGGATATGGACACAAGACATACTTGCCGCAGCATCCTTGAGAAGTCGTAAACCGTTAATGCTTCCCACGGGAGCATAGAATACCGTACCCTCACTGCGTTGATTGTAGAGGTCGATGATTCTTCTCAGAAGTATATCATCGCTGCCGGCAAGGTATATGTTGTGTTCCCGAGTGGTATTTTCTAAGATCCATTTGTCAATCAGTTCTTTTGTAAAGGCAATTTTGCCGCCAATCTTTGTGTACGGCAACTTTGATTCCTGGGCAAGTTTATAGATTTTCTTCTCATTGATTTTGAGATATTTTGACAGGTCTTTTGCAGAAAGTATTTCCATATTTTTAATTATATCAAAAAAAACTTTTATTTGCTAACAGGAAATTAATTAATCATACAGAGGTATATATGGTTATTTCTGGTGCTTATACAAGCATTATATATTGAATTAATAATTTTTTGGTTGTATTTTATTATACATCAATTATATCGCACTACAAGAACGGGAGGAATTTTATGAAAAAGAGACGGATGTATGGGTGGTTGTTTTGCTTGATGCTTGTTTCTGTGAGTCTAATATCCTGCGCAGGAACCAGTGAGTTTGTTTTTATGGCCAGCACGATAGGCCCCATAGACTCAGGCATTGTCGGTGCCCTGGAAGATCAATTTGAAAAAGATACAGGGGTAAGGGTTCGTCATGTTGGCGCAGGTACCGGGGCAGCCCTTGAGATTTCAAAGAAAGGATCTATCGATCTCGTGATGGCCCATGCCAAGTCATTGGAAGAAAAATTTGTGAGCGAAGGTTTTGGAACCGAAAGAATTGCCCTCATGTACAATGACTTTGTTATTGTTGGCCCACCTGATGATCCGGCTGGCATAAAAGGAAACAAAAGTGCTACCGACTCTCTCAGGAAGATCTCGGAAAAGAAAGCGCCTTTTGTCTCACGGGGTGACAAATCGGGCACCCATGTGGCAGAGATGGTCCTGTGGGAAAAAGCCGGAATCAAACCATCGGGTTCGTGGTACACCGTTTATGCAAAGGGGGCGGAAGGGAATGTTCCTACCTTGCGCTATACCGATCAACAGAAATCTTACACAGTCATCGATCGCGCTACATTCCTTACTCTCCAAAAGGAGATAAAACTCAATGTACTTGTTGAAAAAGATGAAGCCCTTATCAATTATATAAGTATCATTCCCGTAAATCCCAAAAAATTTGAAAAGGTCAACCACGAGACTACCATGAAGTTTGTAAAATGGCTCACTTCTCCGGAAAAGGGCCAGCTAATCATAAAAGATTTTGGAAAAGACAAATACGGAAGCCCTCTGTTTTTTCCCAACTCCAAAGAATGGCACGAATCACAAGGAAAGAAGGTGAAGTAAGGGGAAGGGGGCAAAGGAAAAACCCATGATCAAAAGACATAAATAAACACGGAACGTAATTTTAAAGAGGAGGAAGTAATGAAAGGCAAAGTTTTTTTGAAAACATTTTTGGTTCTGGCAGCCGTATTGATCACATTTCTTGCAATGAAGCCAATGGTTCACGAAGTTTCAGCGCAGCAGAAAAACGTAATTCTCGCCACGACAACCAGCACCCAGGATTCTGGTCTTCTTGATGTATTAATCCCTGTTTTTGAGAAAAAGACCGGATATTTCGTGAAGACTATTGCGGTTGGTTCAGGTCAGGCTATGGCTATGGGGCAGAAAGGCGAGGCAGATGTGCTCCTTGTTCATTCGCCAGACGCTGAGAAAAAATTTATTGCCGATGGTTTTGGAATTAATAGAAGGCTCATCATGCACAATGATTTTATTGTTGTAGGTACTCCTTCAGACCCTGCTAAGATCAAGGGAGTTAAATCAACAACAGAAGCATTCAAGAAGATTGCCGCATCTCAGATCCCCTTCATTTCACGTGGAGACAACTCCGGTACGCATGCTAAAGAAAAGGTGATTTGGAAGGCTGTAGGCTTGAAGTATGAAGGTGAAAAATGGTATCAGCAGACCGGTCTTGGTATGGGCCAGACTCTGAATGTTGCTTCAGAGAAAAAAGCTTATACGTTGGCTGACCGGGGCACCTACCTGGCTTTAAAAAAGAGACTCGACCTTGACATCCTTACAGAGGGAGACGCGATCCTTCTGAATATTTATCACGTAATAGAGGTCAACCCGGCCAAGTTTCCAAAGGTAAATGCCCCTGGTGGAAAGGCGTTTGCAGATTTCATGGTTTCCAAAGAAGCCCAGGATATGATAAAAACTTTCGGCGTTGATAAATTCGGCTCACCTCTTTTCTTCCCTGACGCAGGCAAAAAGGTGGAGGATTTAGGAAAATAATAGGCTATAGGCGCAGGGCAAGAGGCTATAGGAAAAGAACTCAATAGAAAAGACGTTTTATTCCCATAGCCCATCGCCTCTCGCCCGATTTTAACATATGGATCTAATACTTGAAGGAATTAAGAGGGCGTTCTGGCTGCTTGTGACCTTTGATCCCGAGGTCATGAGCATCACCTTCCTGTCTCTCAAAATCTCTGGATTGGCGACCCTGCTTAGCCTCTTTGTTGGTGTTTCCTGTGGGGCTCTCATTGCTCTGTCGCAGTTTCCGGGGAAGAAAATAGTTGTAAGCCTTGTCAATACGGGAATGGGTTTACCCCCGGTCGTGGTTGGTCTTTTTGTCTCGATTTTCCTGTGGAGAAGCGGTCCCTTGGGTTTTCTTGAACTGTTGTATACCCCTGCTGCGATTGTTATCGCCCAGTTTGTTATTGCTACACCCATTGTCATGGGCATTACCGCTGCGTCGCTTCAACAACTTCCGAAGAAAATGAAACTGCAAATCCTTGCCTTAGGAGCAAGTCGTGCTCAAATGGTCTGGATGCTCATTAAAGAGGCAAAGCTCCCTCTTTTAGCGGCGGTGATGGCAGGTTTCGGCGGGGTCATCTCCGAGATTGGGGCTTCCATCATGGTGGGTGGCAACATCAAAGGCTATACAAGGGTTCTGACTACTGCGACGGTAATGGAGACGAGCAAGGGGAATTTCGATATCGCCATTGCCCTCGGCATAATACTGCTGCTTCTTGCCTATGTTATCAATCTTATCCTGACTTACGTCCAGCAGAGGGAGAGACCAAGGTAAAATACAGGCAATGGGCTATGGGCGATAGACAATGGGTATAATGCAAACTCCAACCTCCGACATTATTCTGACGGCTCGAAATCTACGAGTGGTGAGGGCGGGGACAACGATACTGGACATTTCTGAGCTTATGGTTCGTGAAGGGGAGGTGCTTTCCTTAATTGGTCCGAACGGTGCCGGCAAGACCACCCTATTACAGAGCGTCTGCCACCTCCATAAGCGTTTTGAGGGAGAGGTTCTGTTTAGGGGAAAAGTTATTGGGAAAAACTACGCCGTTTCCGACTATCGGAGGCGGGTCGCCATGGTCTTCCAGGAACCACTCCTCTTTGACACAACGGTATTTAAGAATGTTGCGTCAGGGCTTAAATTCAGGGGTGTTGACAAGAAGGATATTGAAAGACGAGTATCTGAGAATCTGGAGCGTTTCGGTATTGCTCACCTTCGTGACCGATCGGCCAGGACATTATCAGGTGGAGAAGCACAAAGAACTAGCCTGGCAAGAGCTTTCGCAACAAGACCGGAAATCCTATTTCTTGATGAGCCTTTTGCATCGCTTGACCCTCCTACGCGTGAAGGCTTGACCCATGATTTGGAAAAGATTCTCCTGGAGTCACAGACAACGACAATCTCTGCTACCCATGATCGGAATGAGGCCCTTCGACTTTCCGATCGCATTGCTTTCATGAGAAATGGGAAGATAGAACAGCTTGGTACTCCATCGGAGCTCGTGAATAATCCTGTAGACGAGTTTGTTGCATCTTTTGTGGGCGTGGAAACGGTTCTGACCGGGAATGTAGTCGGAAGGGGAGAGGGGGGCACATGGGTAGTGTCTGTCTCAGGGAAAAATATTGAAGTTACTGAACCATTGGGTGAGGGCGAGACAGTAGTTCTTCACATAAGTCCGGAAAACGTGATCCTGTCCGATAATTTTGTCGGTAAAAAAACAAGTATAAGAAATTATTTCACTGCCAGGATAACCTGTATTATACCTTTGGGGCCATTCATCAAAGTGTACCTCGATTGCGGATTTCCCCTCGTGGCCTATATAACGAACGAATCACGGGAGACCCTTGCCCTGTCAGAAGAAAAAGAAGTAACAGCCTCGTTCAAGGCAACCGCTGTGCAGGTTATAGCAAGAAAAGAATCGGAGATTAATTAGGATGCGAGTCTTTGTAGGATTTGATGATACTGATGTTAAGGATTCGGACCGTGGTACGGGAAAACTGGCCCGCTGGTTCGAACGAGAACTCCCTGATGGTAGTAACGTTTGGGGGGTAGTACGGCAACAACTTCTCGTAAACGAACTGATTCCCTATACATCGCATAATAGTTCTGCTTGTGTGATTCTTGAATGCCCTGATTCTGTTTCTATGGAAGGGCTTACTGAGCGGGCAATTGCCCATATCAAAAGACATTTTATAGACGGAAGTGATCCCGGTCTTTGTGTTTGCCCTGAGGGCGATCCCGCAATAGTCAACCTGATGGTTTTTGGAAGGGCATGCTCTGAGCGCGTTGTTTCCCAGAAGGATGCCCTGGTAGCTGCCAAGGGAGTTCATCTTTCGGGACATGGAGGCACCAATGAAGGCATTATTGGGGCTGCTGCAGGCGTGGGGTTGACATTCCAGGGTTGGAGCGGTAGATTTATAGAGTTCGGGAGATTACGAGATATTCCTGCATCTGTCGAGGTTGGCACGCTCGAACAGCTAGGAATACAGGTGATCTCCTTAGACAGAGACGCTCAGATACCTGCCCCGGCTGACATTGTCGAGAATAATGGTTGGCTGAGGCCGAGGCTCCTGGGAGGACGTCCGGTACTACCGGTTGTGCCGAGAAGCCCGGGGTTCTGGGAGGCGCTCGGAAAAAAGCATAACAATGGGCAGAAGGAGGGATCAAATAATGGCAGGTAAAATCTTTTACAGGGAACGGGAAAAGGTCACTGAAGGCAAGAAGCAGCCGAGGTTCAAACTTGTGGCTGTCGCTGACGTGAATTTGAAAGTCTACGGAAAACATCTCAGAAGAAGCGAACTCGAGCAAATTGCATCAGCGGTTGGGGCTGAACTTATACTCTTAACCCACGGCGACAAGAAGTACAAAGACGAAACAGTAGAAATTAAAGAATAATCAGTACTTTGACAGACGTAAAAAACGCTTCTCAAACGGGTTCAAAAAAACTCAAGAAAGGGTATTGTTATGCCATTGGTTCGCGAAAAGGATGGACGCCGTCTTCATGTCAAAAGTAAGTTAATGGGGGAAAGCCTCGTCAGTAAATCATTCATTAATGGTCTGCCGATCGCTCCGCAAACAAGGCTCTATCCCGATGTAAATATCCTGAAAGTTGGAGGCCAGTCAATCTGTGATCGAGGTGTTAAAGCCCTGCCATCCGTTATCCATGAAATTGCAGAGAATAAGCAGGACCACAAGATGCTCATTACAACGGGCGGAGGCACGCGCAGTCGGCACATATACGCCATTGGCCTGGAACTCGGGATGCCAACCGGTGTACTTGCAAAATTTGGGAACTCTATTTCCGAACAAAACGCCCTTCTTGTGACCATGCTCCTTGCACCCTTTGGGGGCATCAAGATAGGTCACGATGAAATCGTCAAACTCACCAGTTACTTTGTACAGGGGTGTATTCCTGTCATGCACGGCATGCCCCCCTATGACTATTTCGCCATACCGCCTGCAAAAGGAAGAATTCCTGCACATCGAACTGACGTAGGCACCATAATCCTGGCAGATTTGATCGGTGCCAGAAGCTGCATATTTATCAAGGATGAGAAGGGCCTCTACACAGGTGATCCAAAAAAGAACGCCAAAGAGAAATTCATCCCGGAGATTGGCGCAAAAACACTCATCAAAAAGGATCAGGATGATCTCATTATTGAGCGTCCGTGCCTTGAGATCCTTCAGAACAGCGAGGTATTAAAGCAGATCCAGATTGTGAACGGACTCGAAGAGGGCAATATCACAAAAGCCCTTGCCGGAGAAAAGGTCGGGACAGTCATCTATAAGGAATAGTTATTCCGTGCATTGCCGCCTCTGCAAGTCCAAATGAATTGAAATCCCATATCAATGAACATAACAGGAGTCGCTATGCAGCTCTACGTTGTTAGGCATGGGGAAACAGCATGGAACAAAGAGGAGGTCTTCAGGGGCAGGAAGGATGTTCCCTTGAATAAGACGGGTCAGAAACAAGCTCAACTGACGGGCCAATATTTTCTGAACAAAGGAATTGCAAGAATTTTTTCGAGCCCTCTTGGGAGAGCTATTCAAACGGCCGAAGGGATAAGCAAGGCAACGAAGATGCCGATTGAGGTGATAGACGAACTTACCGACATGAATTTTGGTGCGTGGGAAGGACTTACATTGCGAGAGGTTGAAAAACTTTACCCTGAGGAACTTAAAGTCTGGCAACAATCACCTCATAAGTTTCATGCCCGGGACGGCGAGAGCCTCGGGGATGTCCGGAGGAGAGTAACAAAAGGAATTCAGAAGGTAGTAACGGGCGAAAAAGCCCCAATCGTCCTGGTAAGCCACCGTGTTATCTGCAAAATTATTTTTCTTAACGCCCTCATGTTGCGAAGCCGGTACTTTTGGAAGATACGGTTTGATCCTGCCTCCGTTACCCTGATCGAGAAGATAGGCGATTCGGTGTCGCTTTCCTTTCTTAACGATACTTGCCACCTTCATAATAAGGAAAGCCTGTCTTCATGCAAGGATTTTTAACATCTCCAAATCTTATACGCTTCAGCGCAGCTCAACGTTTAAGACCCTATTGTTTTGACTTTTTCCTGAAGATCACCCATGAGCCGGCGAATTTCATCCGTCCTTCCGCTAACTCCGGACAGCAGAGCATCGATTGTTGATAGTTCGCTCTTTACATAGTCGAGGGCTTGATTTTTTATATCATCAATGGTTTTATTGATCCTTACCTCCCACTGGTAGGCGAGGCGGGAGATATGGATATCAGCGACCCGTTGGATACTCTTGAGAAAATGTTTTTCGAAGATGCCCCTGAAGATAACCATAGGAATAAGAAACCACAGCAGATCAAAATGGAAATCGAAAACCTTTGTGAAGGCAACATCCGGGTGGCTTGGCTCGGCAACTTCTATAACCCAATCGGGACTGTTCAGCGTAACCCCGAGGGCTTTTTGCACATTGTTGTCAAGTACATTCCTGAAAAGGGCAACAGACCTCACAATACTGCTTTGTGCTCTCTTTAAGCTCCCGAAGAAGTGTTTATATTCAGCTTTTGATATATGATCTATCTCTTGTGTCAGTGTCTCCATGAGCCATACTTCATAACGTCGTGTCAAATTCCATAAGTTGCCCTTCCATGTGGGCATCTCTGCGGAGAGTTTTGAGAGCAGTTTTTGTCTAAGGGGCGCTCTTTGTGTCGCATCGAGGTAGTCAGCAATAAGTGTACGGGTCTTGTTTTTGTTCTCCCTCGCTATCATGTTGAGTTCACCTTCAATCAACTCGCTACTAACCTTTTCATCGAGGATAAGGTCCCGAAGGGTTTGCCGGTCCGCATCATTCTGCATGGATGTCTTGAGGGCGACGTCAAGATAGGAGACGCACATTCTGGCAAGAGAAGACACCTTGTGGTGAGATATGCCACGAAACTCAGCATCGCGGTTTGTTGACAAGGAGAGTAGTAACTGGTCCAGAAAGCGTTTATACAAATGGGTGTCTTTGACTGTTGAGTAGGTAAGTATTTGAAACTCCTTATTGAATTCCTTTTTGGGCGTCTCTTTGAAGAACTTGACAACCTGCTGCTGCTGTTCTTCTGAAAGAAGATCTGCCTTCGAAAGAAGAAGCACAACCCTCGGGGTATAATCCATTAATTCCCGGATCAGATTCAGGTCATTTTCAGACAAGGGTCTGTCAGAGCTAATGGTAACAATGGCACAGCCCACCTCGGGGAGCCAGTCCTCTGACAATTCCGTATTGTATCTGAAAACGCTGCCGAGCCCTGGGGTATCTACAAATCTCAACTCGCTGTAAGGTTCGAGGGCAGGGAGTTCAATGTCAACAACCTCCACGTTCTTTTGGTTTGCCTGGTTTTTCAGCTCGGATATGTATTCCTCCACCTCTTCAAGTTCGATTTCTGATGTCTTGTCATCAAAGTATTTGACAATCGCTTTCTCATTTGGGCCATAGCGGAGGCGTGTTATAACCGTAGTAACGGGGATTACCCCCACAGGCAGGACGGTTTTTCCAATCAAGTTGTTGATGAAAGAGCTTTTGCCAGCTTTAAACTGACCAAGAATAGCAACATCGATAAATGGGCTTTCTACAAAGAGGGTTTTGCACGCCCCAATCTGACGATTGAGGGACGTGATGTGGTATTTCCTGCACACCCATTCTACGAGATCGACTATTGAAGCGCCTGAAGTTTCGACCGGGACATTAGACGATACGTCTAATTCTTGTGTCATGCGAACTCCTCCTAAAAACACCCTCAGCAATACCAACGCTATTAGGTAGGTAAGGCTAATATAGGAGGCAATTTATTAGGTAGGAGTCATTAGCCCATGATGGGCGGTTAAACGGTGGACCCCATCACCATTTAAAATTTATCATATTATCTTACGAAATTATACAGAATTAGATGTCATATCCGTTAAGCATAATTGATTCAAAACTCAATTTTAGATATGTTATTATTGATCTGCATGACAAAAAATAATAGCAGAACAGACATAATTAAAGTAGGGATGCGTATGGAGAAAATAGACAAAACAACAGAGGAGGAGATACTGTTATGATGTATTCACAGGAAATACAAAACATGTGTTCCGTAACGAAAGGCGCAGATCACGGCCCTGCACCAATACCGCAGGAAGGCAAATGGACCCAAGTGAAAGAAGTAAAAGATATATGCGGTTTTACCCATGGCATAGGCTGGTGTGCGCCCCAACAGGGAGCCTGCAAGTTGAGCCTTAATATTAAGGATGGAATCATCCAGGAAGCATTGATCGAGACGATCGGTTGCTCGGGCATGACCCATTCCGCTGCCATGTCTGCTGAAATCCTACCGGGGAAAACGATCCTCGAAGCGTTGAATACAGATTTGGTATGCGATGCAATCAATACATCAATGAGAGAGCTTTTCCTCCAGATAACCTATGGAAGGAGCCAATCTGCCTTTTCGGAAGGAGGTCTGGCGATAGGAGCAGGTTTGGAAGACCTGGGCAAGGGATTAAGAAGCCAGGTAGCCACTATGTACGGTACAATGGCCAAGGGGCCAAGATACCTGGAAATGGCTGAAGGGTATGTAACGAAGGTTGCCTTAGATGATAATAATGAAATAATCGGCTATGAGTTTGTAAGCCTGGGCAGGATGATGGAGATGATAATAAAAGGCATGGATGCGAACGAGGCTCTCAAAAAGGCTTCCGGGAAATATGGCCGCGTTGATGAAGCCGCAAAGCTTATCGATCCACGACATGAATGAGGAGGGAAGGATATGGCACTGTTTGAAAACTATGAAAGAAGAATTGAGCAGATCAATAAGACGTTACATAAATATGAAATTGGTTCAATAGAGGAAGCAAAACAGATTTGTGAGCAGAAAGGAATAGACCCGTACAAAATCGCCAAGGAAATCCAGCCAATATGCTTTGAGAATGCTGGCTGGGCATATGTTGTTGGTGCTTCCCTGGCGATCAAAAAGGGTTGTACAAAGGCAGCAGATGCGGCAGAGGTTATCGGGGAAGGCTTGCAGGCGTTCTGCATTCCTGGTTCTGTTGCAGATGATCGAAAGGTGGGCCTGGGGCATGGAAACCTTGCTGCTATGCTTTTAAGGGAAAATACGAAATGTTTTGCATTTCTGGCAGGACACGAATCGTTCGCTGCCGCCGAAGGGGCTATCGGCATTGCCAAATCGGCAAACAAAGTCAGGAAAGAGCCACTACAGGTTGTATTGAACGGACTGGGAAAAGATGCGGCGCAGATCATTTCACGGATAAATGGGTTTACCTATGTTAAAACAAAATTCGATTACTCCTCAGGAAGGCTTGAGATTGTGGAAAGCCGGCCCTATTCAAAGGGTGATAAGGCGGCAGTGAGGTGCTACGGCGCTGACGATGTCCGGGAGGGCGTTGCTATTATGCATCACGAAAGGGTTGATGTTTCAATTACAGGAAACTCCACCAATCCAACTCGATTCCAGCACCCTGTTGCAGGAACATACAAAAAAGAATGTAATGAAGCAAACAGAAAATATTTTTCTGTTGCCTCCGGAGGCGGCACTGGAAGAACATTGCATCCAGACAACATGGGGTCAGGTCCGGCTTCGTACGGCATGACGGATACCATGGGAAGAATGCACAGCGATGCCCAATTTGCCGGTTCGTCTTCTGTGCCTGCCCACGTGGAAATGATGGGTTTTCTGGGTATGGGAAACAATCCAATGGTGGGCGCAACTGTTGCAGTAGCAGTTGCAATTGAACAGGCAAGTAAATAAAACAACATTTGTAACGATATTAAAATCCCGCTGAATTCAGCGGGATTTTTTGTAGATTGTCGTGGGGGGGGCGGTATCGGGTAATCCTACACAAACACGCTCATTCCGTTCCAGCGACTGCATTCGCTCGCATTCGGATGCGGAACATATTACAGGGGCTCACGTCGCCCCCTCTGCCAGCAAAGCCGGCAGAGTCTCCCCTTCTCGCCCACTGTGTGGGCTTGCTTCAAATCTGTTGCTTACGCAAAAGACCGAGCTTCCTTTCCTCTCGACGGTTTGCTAAAGGATTACCCGATACCGCTCGCTGCTCATGCAATGACAAATGTTGGTTTCTCTAAACCCCACATTAGATGTCACGAGAATCACAGAAACGGAAAAAAACAGCGTATTTCTTTGAGGAAAGAATCCTGATCAATAAACTGGATTGCCTTTATCCCCGCCATCAGCGCTGTTTCGCAATGTGCTCCCGTATCGTCTACAAAAAGAAGCCTCTCAGGTGCAGCATCCAAGCGGGAAATCGTATCGGCAAAATGGGAGGGGTCGACCTTGCTCTTTCCGAGGTGATAGCTGTTAAAGACGACATCAAAGAGCTTGAAAAAATCATACCTCTCGTTCAATTCGTCCAGCCAGTTGGTTTGATCGCTGAGGATGACAACATTAATTCCGCATTCCCTGAGCTTTTTTACAATATCGAACATCCACGGTCGCGGGATGAACCTGGATAGGATATCGTTCCGGAGAACCGTATCCTCTTCCCTGATTCCTGTCTTATCCCTGATTGCCTGCCAATACACGTGTTCATGAGTGCGGCCGGTTAGGTATCCGGTTGCGTGAATGAGGTCATGGGCAAGATTCAAGAAATCCGTCTCGTTCAGCCCATTCCTTACCGCGATGGCGCGGAGCCCTTCTTCAAATCCTTTTTCGGCCAGAACACCCCCAAAATCGAAAATGACAATATCTATGTTGTATGCTCTCGTTTGAGGGATCATTTCTATCTCCTTCATGCAGAATGTAGCATACGGTGAAAAGCATTTTCTACTCTTTTCATTGATTAGAAGACAATTTCCCGGCTCCGAACATGGTTTTGCTAAGGTAAGTTCTTATCTGCGTCCATCTCTCAGTTGCCCTTATCCGCCTTTATCTGTGATAAAAGGATTCCCAGTGAAGTTGCCTTGTGTCAAATGAAGCTGGTTTGTTGGGTTAAAATAACCTCTCAAATGAATTACCTACCTAAACAAAACCCTTGAAAATCCTTATGTTTTGAAGTAACCTTTTTTTGAATCCGGGAATGAGTGAATGGGGAAATGGGTTGAATGAAAAACAGGTTATAGGCGATAGGTTGTAGGCAATAAAATATTTATTTCACCCATCACCTATTGCCACTCGCCCATCGCTAGAGTAACTGTAGGCTTCCTTTTTTTGCACTCCCCTAATAGTACAGAATCCCAAGAGATACTAGTAAGGAGTCAATATGCGCTATTCAAAGATGTTCGTTCCTACCATGAAAGAAGACCCGAAAGAGGCTGAGGTCTTGAGTCACCGGCTCATGCTCAGGGCGGGATTTATACGGAAGCTAGCGTCAGGGGTTTACACGTGGCTGCCCCTGGGTCTCAAATCGCTTAAAAAAGTAGAGAATATCATCCGAGAGGAGATGAACCGCAAAGGCGCCCAGTAGATCATTATGCCCTTTGTACAGCCGAAGGAACTCTGGGAAGAAAGCGGAAGATGGGACAAATACGGCAAAGAACTTTTAAGGGTTCGGGACAGGAATGATAGAGAATTGTGCCTTGGACCTACCCATGAAGAAGTGGTCACCGACCTGGTAC